>Ga0233434_1002015_pt1 | contig 18559 bp, 19 predicted proteins | sample SI_122_August201_4_FD_182738 | JGI IMG/M metagenome (GOLD analysis project Ga0233434, IMG submission 182738) | Seawater microbial communities from Saanich Inlet, British Columbia, Canada - SI_122_August2016_120_MG | ecosystem: Environmental > Aquatic > Marine > Inlet | place: Canada: British... | reverse complement strand
GCTTGCTCTAATACCTGTTCATCATCTAATTTTCCTAATGCAAGAATTACAAAGCCTCTCAAAAATGCATCAGTGTGGTTATCTGATTTTTGTGGAGTCCATCCAAGATTTGATAAAATTTTTCTAAAGTAATTGATTGCATATGCTCGAATCTCTTCATTGTAGTCTTCAAAAAATGTTAATTGTGCTAAAAAGTGTAAATTGTTTGCAACATTTTTCTGGGGCAAGTATGAATCCTCATCAAAATATGCATCAGAGAAATCAAGATAATTTTGAACGTCTTCTTGTCCTGCAACACAAGATGCAAACAAATCATTTTGAATTGCCCATCTATCTACATGAGGAATTTGTTTTTGGTCTACAAGCATTTTCAAATCAAGTAAGATACCGTCATCATATGTGACACGATAAAATCCAGTTCTTCCAATATTTGCAACAAATCCAGGACTTGTAGGAATCTTAACAGTTGTGGATTTTTTTGTTAGTAATTTTGTTGTAGTTTCTTTTCCCAATCCATAAGTTATTGGAATTTGCCACAATCCTTTCTGGGTTTTAGGTGTGGGTTCTTTTAAGAATCTGTCTTGTTTTAGAGTCAAAGTGTTATTTTTCTGAGTAATATTTACACGAGGGAATCCAGGTTGAGTTAGCCACGAATTGACCATAGATGTAACTGGCATTTTTGATGCTTTACCAATGGCATCCCACAAATCTTTGCCTTCTGCATTTTGATATTTGAAAGAAGATAGATATTTTTTGAGACCTGCTCTAAAATTTGTCTCACCAACATAATTTTCAAGCATTCGTAAAACACATCCACCTTTGTCATAAGAAATTGCATCAAAGATTTCTCGAATTTCTGATGGAGAATTTACTTTAACATCAATTGGATGAGTTGTTTTTAGTGAATCTAATCCCATTGCATTGTTCATTGCATCTTCAATGAATTGATCCCAAAGATTCCATTCAGGATAAAACTTATCAACAAATTTTGTGGCCATAAAAGTTGCAAAACTTTCATTTAACCACAAATCATTCCACCACTTCATAGTAACTAGATTTCCAAACCACTGATGTGCAATTTCATGTGAAATTACTTCAGCAATGAATTGTTTAGTTCTAGTTGAAGATGTTTTAGGATCATAAAGTAGAATTGTTTCTCTAAATGTAATTGCACCCCAGTTCTCCATTGCACCTGCTGCAAAGTCAGGGATTGCAATCAAATCAAGTTTAGGTAATGGGTATTTTATTCCAAAATAATTTTCATAAGATGTCAAAAGTTTCTTTCCTAATTCTAATGAGAATTTTCCTTTTGATTTATTTCCCTTTGTAGTGATTACTCTAATCTGAACTTTACCAGTTTTTCCTGTAAGATATTCAAATTCTCCAACTCCAAGATAAATCAAATATGTAGATACGACAGGAGTTTTTGCAAATTTGTATAATGTTTTATTTTTAATTTTTTTCTTTGATTTTATTGGCATGTTTGAAATTGCTGTAAATTTGTTTTCAGCAATAATAGAAATCTCAAATGTTGCTTTTGCCTCAGGTTCATCCCAACATGGAAATGCACGTCTAGCGTCTGCTGCCTCAAATTGTGTTGTTGCGAGATATTTTGTTTTTCCATTTTGCTTGTATTGACTGCGATAAAATCCCAATAATTTATCATTAAGAATTCCTTGAAATTCTAAATTAATGAGAACATTGCCCTTGATTTTTTTCTCTAGTTTAATTGATAATTCTTCTTTTTTCTCATTAGTTTTAGGAGTGGATTTGATAGTTTTTCCATTAAATATGACGGTGCAGGATTTTATCTTTATTTCTGCACAGTGCATTGTGATTGTACTGACTGATTTTTTGCAAATAGCAGTAATTGATTCAGTTCCTGAAAAAATGAATTTTTTTAGATCTGGCTCAAAGGATAATTCGTAATTTACAGGTGTGACATCCACAAAAAAAGTACTCCTAATACGCTTTAAGTAGATTTTCCATTAAAATCCGAATCAGAAAATCAAATAAACCCTTTAAAATATAGAATATACGAATTAAAACATGAAACAAAAGACTGCATCAAGAAGTGTCAAAATCCTAGTAGCAAAATTAGGACTTGATGGACATGATAGAGGAGCACTAGTGTTATGTCGGGCATTTAGAGATGCAGGAATGGAGGTAATTTATTCAGGACTTTTTGCAACGCCAAATAGAATTGCACAGATTGCAGAGGATGAAGATGTAGATGCAATTGCAATGAGTTTACTCAATGGTGCACATGGAACATTATTTCCAAGAGTAGTAAAAGAACTCAAAAAGAAAAAAATCAATGATGTTCTAGTTGTTGGTGGAGGAGTAATTCCAGATGTCGATCATAAAGATTTGATAAAGGCAGGGGTTGACCACGTGTATGGTCCAGGTACAACATTACCCACAATTATTGATCATATCAATAATGGCGTAGCAAAATTAAGAAAAATTTAAAATTAATTAAAATAAATTTTTTAAAATTATAATTTGCATCAGATTTAAGATCAAAGAGATTTCTCAAGGGATTCAACTATTACATGTGAAAAACTAACATTTTTTGTAGAATTCTTAATCATTATAGATTGTTTTTTTCTAAGTTTTTTCATTAGTTGATCATCTAAAACAATAGTCACTTTATTACTCAAGGTTATTTCCAAATATGGTAATTACTATTTAAAAATTTGTTTTTTTGTCTTACATGATATATAATAACATATGATAATAACAATAAAAAAGATTTTGAAAAGATGATTAGAATTGAATTAACTTAAGATCCCAACGCTTCAGCAGATCCTATACTGTAAAACGTATCAGAAGATACTTGATTGTTGAATTCAGTAGTTAGCCAATTCCCTGAACGAGCGCTAGAAGAAATTCTAATCTCATCTAATAATCCATCAAAGTCTCTATCAAGTAAAATAGGATTATTTCCAGCATAGATATCCCAATTATTCTGACCTAGGTTTCCAGAGTCAGAAGTACTTGCCACTTGTGTACCGTTAACAAACAATCTCATCCATGAACCATCATACGTACCAGTAACTAAATTCCATTTTCCACTTTCAAAGATACTAGAGTCAGTCAGGATGCTTGTCTCACAATCATCATCATCACATAACATTAAGAAAAAATATGGACGTCCGGAATTATCCATAGCTAAACCATAAACATGATCATCAGGGCTTGATGAGCTTGCTTTTGATATCAAACGAGAAGATTCAGAAAAACTTTCAAATTTTGCCCACGATTGAATGGTAATTTCATCACCAGATACATTCCAAGTACCCAAATCCAAATGATCAGAGCCATCAGTTCCCTCAAAGTCCTGAGCGTCTGCCAACAAACCTACAGCATCAACACTACCAGAATTTGCTGCATCACGATTATTATCAGTAGAGTCCTCAAAATCGTCATTCAAGTGATACACGGATTCATATCCATTAGTCCATACCCCTGTAGGATTTTCTTGGCTTTCAGTTACGCCATGTCCATAATACATGTACAGAGTTGTATCAGTCAATGAATACAATTGTGGTACTTTAACCCAAGCAACAAGTGTTCCATCTGAATTATCATATTTTTCTATTTCATGATCTAATTGAACTCTACCATTAGTAGCTGTAAAAACAATATCACTACCATCAGATTGTGCATTATCGCGTAAATCAGAATCAGTGAAATTCATCAATACTGGAAAATTTATTTGGTATTCTGGAACTTGTGCATTTGCAATGGTGATAGTTTTTCGATACGACCAAGTGGGATCATGCCAATCTGCAAACTCCTCATTTGGATCAACAGTATAGAATGTGTTTTGGAATCGTTGATTGTTATACTGTGTTGACATCCAATCAGAACTACGAGCAACATCAGAAATCCTAACTTCATCGATAAATCCATCCCAGGTTCTATCGTATTGAGTAATTCTCTCACCAATTCCTACAGAAAATCCATCATTCAAATCATCCATAGTTAGACTTTCAGTAGTACTATCTTGTGCTACACCATTTATGAATAATTTCCAATAAGTGCCATCAATAGTCCATGCAATATGATACCATTCATCCTCTTCCGGTACGACATAAGATGTGGCTTCAAATTCATCATGCCCATTCAAGGAATTCCATGCACGAAACCCATTAGTCAAATCATCTAACCACAAATACGTTCTATCTGTAGAAGAATACCAAAAACTAATGATAGCAGTATCTGCTGCAACATTATCTGCATTAATCCAAGCTTCAGCAGTCATAGTATCAAGAGAATTCAAACTTGATGAAGTCGAAATATCAATTACTGAATTAAATCCATCAAAATCATCAGCTCCGCTAATAAATCCACTTACAGTATGAGCAACATTACCACTAATAGTACCATCATTGTCATATTGAGTTGAATCAGTACGAATACCAGAAGTTTCATTGAGGTGCTGTATCATAATAAAATCATCATCCCAAACATTCTGAACATTTTGTTGATTTGATGCAAAGCTATTTCCATAATACATGTAGATATCAGTATCAACGATAGAAGACAAACTTGGGATATTTACCCAAGCAACTAAAGTTCCATCAGAGTCATCATATTCTTCAATCTCATGAAAGAGTTTTGTTATTTTATCTTCAGATGTAAATAAAATATCATCGCCATCAGCTTGTGCGTCACTTTGTAAATCAGTATCCACAATACTAATCATCACAGGGAAATTAGTTAGATTACCTGTCACTTGATCATGATTTATTCTAATTAATTCTCTAGAAAGCCAATTAGGACTATACCAAGCACAGTCAGAATCATCAGTATCAAAACTAATTGTTTGAGTTTGTCCCACATCACTAGCAAACGTCAAAGAAATAGTTGATGTTTCATTATACAACGGATAAGTTAATTTTGTAACGATTTCTGCTTTTTCATTGGAGTTAATCAATCCAGGATCTAGTCCATCACCAATGATTTGACTTATGGTCCAATTTCCAGAAGGAAGTTCTCCACCAGAAGTTCCATCACACTCTATTGAAATATTTGAACTTGAATAGTATGATGGGGTTTCAGTAATACTGGTTCTTGCTCCATCAATTAATGCATCATAAGTGACAAACACGTTTGAATCTTCATAGTTCCATAATTTTTCTAACCCAGTATTCTCCAACACAAAACTAAACTCAGACAATCCACTTTCAGCAGATGTACTATCAAATGTAAAACTAGTTTTTTCATATTTGTTAGATAATTGAAAACTATCATGCATACTTTCTTGCACTATAGCACCTTGTGGAATCAACATCATGACTGTAATTATCACAGTAACCAAAACTGCCATGATAACACCACCACCAATGGCAATTCCAAGTCCCATGATAGTCAAAAAATATCATAGAATATCAATGAGTGTTATTTTTTACAGAAAAACATCATTTCAGAGGGGAAGGAGATCATAATTACCGATGTTCATAATTAATTTGAATTGTAAATAATTGTAAATTTTATTCTAAAGGAAAATCAATTTTACAAACGAGACATTTTCCTCGCATTCCACTATATTTTTCTTCAAAATACTGAACAATGTCATTACCACACATCCAACAAGGAGTTTTCTCAGGAGTTTCCTCTGTAGAGATCATTTAAAAAAATCCCGTCAGATTCTGCATTAAATTTCGATTTATATCTCTGCATTCTTTTGAGAACTAAACGAGCGGTATTTCTAACACTTTCATTTTTATCATGAAGTGATTTTTCAATCGCATCCATTTGGTCAGTTGCTCGAATAATCATTAAACACTCAGTAGCTTCGTGTCGTACTAGAGGACTAACATCATAATTTGCAGCATGTGCAAGATCAGGAATAATTCTTCTCATATTTCTTGCTGCAATTTGATAACATACCTCATGCCGTACAACATCATTTGAATCATTTTTTAAAACCCAAGCAAACAAATCGATCATTTTTTCAAATAAAGGACCTTTCAAATTTACTTCTACTGGGATTTCACCTGCAATCCAAACTGCATCCCAACGCTCAGATTCATCATCAGATGTTTTAAAAATTTCTTCCAATTTTTGAAATCTTTCATCTAGAGGTAATTCTTTTATTTTTTTATCAAATTCTTGGGGGATATTGACGGAACTCATTTTAATGATAATATGTTCATAACATTATCGTATTTCAATATTTGGGAATAATATAGGCGCATACATAGAGTCAATTCCAAAAATGGTATTAACATCTTAATCAGATAAAATACGTGTCTAAATACACACAATCGTTTCAAATAATCAAGGAATTACGAATAGCAAAAATAAGCATATTTTCAAACCTTCAAAATCAAATCGGAGGTGCAGGATTTATGTTTGCAATTTTAGCAGCAGCATTTTCAGCTTTACCAAATGTTATTCCAAAACAACTCATGGATGAATATTCAGCAGACAATTCCATCATACCAAATCCATTAATGTTAGTATTTGTGATTTATGTAGTAAACAGTTTATTATTTTCACCAATTCGTAGAACAAAAACAAAAAAGACTTCTGAAAAAACAAATAAAACAACAATAATGTTGTTAGTATTACTGGGTGTTGTAGAAGCATCAGGTACACTAAGTTATACATTTGGACTACAAGAAACAAGTGCCACTAATGCATCAATCCTAGTAAACTCTGAAACCATTTTTGCAATTTTATTAGGAATAATGATTTTTAAAGAAAAATTAAGTAAACGAGAAGTATTTCCATTTCTGTTAATAGTAATCGGGTCAATTATAATTCCTATTGGCGTAGATATTCAACATAATAATTGGCAATTCTCAGATTTTATGATGGGGGATTTGTTTGTAGTAATGGCAGGATTTTTTTATTGTCTTGATACATTTATTGCAAAAAAAATCAGCGATACAGTAAAGACAAGGCATATCGTTCATGTCATGTCATGTACAGGGGCAATTATGTCATTATTTTTAATGCTGTTCTTTGAAATTCCTTTTGATATTTCATTAGAACAGGTTTCAGTCATGTCAATTGTAGGATTTTTAGGAATTGGAGTTACAATGATGTTTTTTGTTATGGCATTAAGATTAATTGGAGCAGTTAGAACAGTCTTAATCTATTCTACAACTACGGTGTTTAGTATAGTGTATTCTGCAGTGATTTTATCTGAGAGCATTTCAATTCTAAATATTATATCTGCAGGAACCGTATTATTTGGATTAATTGTATTACGAAATAGAATTAGTGCGGATTAAGACTGTTTTTTAGAAAATATCTAATTTTTAAATAAAATCATTTTTTTTTCGTTTTTTAGTTTTACTTGTTCTTCATCTTCCATTCTTTGGAAATGAACTTCTTCATAAGGCATTTTTATCAATTATTCATTACAAAATTCACATTTAAGCTTGAAGAATGATTTGTACTCAAGTATACAAAATAATTTGAAATGGATATACCTAGAAATCAGATTCAAGAATATTTTTCATCACAATTATCACATCACCCATTTCAGAAATTCTTTGATCAAATTGTTCATCATTTAACTCGGCAGGTTTGTTTAATGTGATTAAAATTTCAGAATTATCTCCACTTGGAACAACACGCATAGGGACATTCCATGTAGATTCTTCATCAATGAATTGATGATCCAATATTCCATGAGGCTTATGTTCATTGAATTTAAGAAAGGATTTTCCATGAGGACCTGTAAATGTCCACCAACCATCATCATTGATTTTTGCATCATTCATCATTTTAGGAGGAAGATTCAAAATTGCATCAAATGCATCACCAGTCTTTTTTTTAACAGTAATACTAATAGTTCTAGATCTTATCATATTGTAAATTTCAATTAATAATTAAAAAGGGTATAGTAGTATTGATCATTAAAAAAAATAAGATAAAATTATTTGTTTAGAAATTCTTTGATTTTCTTTAAATTCAAAACATTAGATTCGTGAAACATCACCATAGAATCAGATAAAGAGTTAGGTAAAACAGTTTTAAGATTATCTACTAATTCATCCCCGCTAGTTATCATAGTGTCAATTAGTTTTTCAATTTCATTTTTCTCATCAACCATTTAGATTAGAATGCAAATTAATCGTATTTTAATGAATTTTATGATTAAAAAGGATTAATCAGGATTGAAACGTATACATGGTTTGTTTGAAATGAACAAACAAATCGGTATAGGCCCATGTTTCATAAATTAAGTATAAAGTCCGAAAGCCCGTAAATTATGCCCCCTCATGTTCATGATCTTTCGGATTTTACAATTTTTCAAATTAAATTCAGAATACAAATTACATATAAAATAAAATTCTGATGTTATGCTTCTTTTTTAATTAAAGTTGAAGTAGAACGAACCTTGGGTAATTTTTGAATATTCCAGGAGACTATTTCTCTAATTTTTTCAAAATTTTCTGCTTGTAATTTTACCAACATATCGTGAGTTCCAATAGTTTCAAAAACATCAGTTACTTGTTCAATTTCTTTGAGTTTTTCAACAAGATCAATTTCTGCTCCCAATTCACAGTTTAACATAACATATGCATCAGTCATAAAAGATGCAAGGATTAATCATTATTTAAGTCTGGAGAATTTCGAAGATATTACCAGGTCACATGCACTAAATCTTTTAGATTTCTACGGGGTTTTGGGAATTTAGTTTGTTTTGGATAACCAATACACAAAACAGATGATGGAATCAAATCAGTCCCAATTATTTCCATTATTTTTTCTTCATCAAACATACCAATCCAAATTGAACTTAGACCTAAAGCCTGAGCTGCTAGTTGAGAATACCCAGCTGCAAGTGTTGCATCTTGTATAGCAAATTTTTTCAAGATATTTTCAGAGAAATCAAATTTTACTCTAGAGGGGTTTTTACAAAAAACCAATACAACAGGTGCATCAACATAAGGTTGTTTATTACATGCATCAACAAGAAGTTTTTTCTTTTCAGGGCTTTTGATATAAAATATTTCAAAACCTTGATAATTTCCAGCAGTCGGAGCTGTATCAGCTGCTGCAATTATTTTGTCTATTTTGGTAGTTTCAACAGGTTTATCTGAAAATTTTCTAGTTGAACGTCTTTTTGCCATAACTGCAAATAAATCAGTATCAATTACTTCGGTAGGTCCAGATTTTAAAATAAAATCAATTAGTTGATTTCTTACATTTGGATCAGTTGATTCAGGAGTTTTTTCGGGTTCATATCCTAAGGGGTAAATTTTTTCATGTTTAATGTCCTCACCCATAGTTAAGATACAGAAAATATCTTATTAAAGAATTAGAATATCATTCAGACTCGTAAGAATCACAACCAGAATTACAAGGTTTATTCATAACACCTTCACATACGCCTAATTCATTATGCATTATTCGATGGTGTCCACAAATTTTACATTTTTCTCGAAAATGAGCAATTAATTCACCAGTTGGAATTCCAGAATCATTAATCTTTGATTGAGTTGTTTCAGTCATAATTATTATAAATTATCAAATCAGTTTAAAGATTTTGAAACATCTAATTATTTACAAGATAAATGATTTTTTCAATATCCAAGGGCTTGTAAACAAGTCCATGAACTTTTAATTCCATTAATTTTTCATTTGTAGAAGGTTTTAGATCTGCAGTAACTGCAATGATTTTGGCCTTATCGTTAATTTTTTGAATATTTCGAATTGCATGAAAACCAGATCCATCAGGCATCATAATATCAACAAAAACAATATCAGGAGAATGTTTTGAATATAGATCTATGGCCTCCTTGCCGTTGTAGCCTTTTCCAATTACAGTGATTTGTTGTTCTTCTAATAATTCTGAAAATGTATCTACTGTATCATAATCATCATCAATTACAATAGCAGTTTTGTTCATATCTTAGTAAAAACCATTTTGTTTTTATAAGTTCGGAATTAAAAATTTGTAATGTCAGGAATTGATCTATTTCTAGCAAAATCATTGACTTCAAAAATCAAAAACAAACTAGACCCCAACACTCAACAAAAACTTAAACTGAAATTATTTAAAAAATATGGATTTTCGATAAAACAGTCAATGGTTGATTTTTCAAAATTTAATGATGAATTATTAGAATTTTTAAAATCAGATACACCAAAGTTTGAAAAAGATTGCATTAGCGAAATATTTGATGTTGAAGATATTAAAAAAAATTCGTTAATAATAGTAATAAAAGATGAATTGTTAATAAAGCAAATTTTAGAGATGGTGGGAGATAAAGAGTCAAGGAGAGTCTTAGAGCAAGTTGGAAAAAAGTCTCTTTCAGTACCAGAAATATTAGAAATTTGTAAATTATCAAAAACATCAGGATATAGAAAAATCAATAATTTGAATCGAAATGGATATTTGATAAGATCAGGGTTTGAACTTACAACTAAAAAAAGAGCTGTTGACAAATACACAATGTTTTGGGAAAAAATTATAATTGAAATGAAAGAAGGAACATATATTGTTAAAATAAAAATTTCAAAAAAGATTTTCAATAGTAGTTCAATAATTCAGACAATATACAATAGTAGAATGTAAAATTATGAATTGTGTGATTATTAGTCAAATAAAAAATACGCCGGGAAAGGGATTCGAACCCCTGCACGCTTTCACGTAGCTGTTTTCGAGACAGCCGCCGTACCACTTGGCTATCCCGGCACCATATCTCAAATAATCTCCATAATAAAGGAAAGTAAGATTTAATTTTTTTCCAGTATCAAAATTCAATTGTATTTCAAATATTTTATCATTCTATAATAGTGAAAGAAGTCAGGATGCGATTATTATAAAAAATCATTCATGTAAATTAGAAATAAAATGTTTAGTTGAATGATGAGACGATATAGATTTCATATTTTCTTTAAAGGATTTTAAAATATCATCATATGATTCACCAAACAGATCTTGTAAAACAAGTTTTAATTCATCGGGATTTTCATAACAATCATCCAAAGTCATATTATGATCTTTTTGCAATATTGTTGTTACTTTATCAAGTTCATCATGACCTAATTCAAGTAAAGTATTTTTTAATGCCAAAGTAATCATGGTCTTTTGCATATTTTCTAATTCATCTTTAGGCGGTAAACAAAACTGATGAGTCTTGCGAATTATTTCATTGACATCCAAAGGTTCTCGAAATACGGCAGATGGATTTAATCGATTCATCTTCATTTCAGTATTTAATGTCATTTTTTCTACAATCAAAAATACTATAGCATTTGGATTTAATTCTCTAATCTTCTCTAATGCATATAGTCCATCATAAACAGGCATTGAAACATCAAGGAAAATAACATCAGGTTTTAATTTTTGAAATAAGAATAATGCTTCCTCGCCATTATACCCTTTGCCTACAATTTGAATTTCATGACTAGTTAAGATATTACAAAATAAATCCAATGTGTCTTTTTCGTCATCTATTACAACTGCACGAATGCTCATTTTTCACATACCGCCTGACTGGATTCATTTCCATCATATAGTAACACCATAGCATCAACATTACATTCTGAGATATAAGGAAAATCAGTAAGAATTACAGGTGCCATCAAATCTTCAGGATCAGAAGAATGTCCAAGACCTAATGCATGACCAAATTCATGTCGTAATATTGTTGCCAATTCAGATGCTTCCAATTCATCAACATTGTAAATTGTAATATAAGATTTTAAGATCTCGCCATCATCTAAAACAGATCTAGTGTATCCTGAAAAACCATCAGTATCCATCAAATTTGAAAATTTGATCACGATGTTTCCTTCACCATTTGATGAATGAATAATGGTGTAATCTGTTGGAATTGCATATACAGTATCAGTTTCTTTTGCAGCACTCATTGCACCAGCCCAACCTAAGTAATACGTTGATTCAGATCCCTGAAATCCTCTGTTAACCATAAAATCATCAAGTACAACAGAATCAGTAGACATTATGACTTTACGTACTGCATCTTGTTGTTCTACAGTTAAGATTTCATCATTTAACATATTTACATTTAATTGTTCTCCAGATAATAATCTCCAAGATTTCATAGTATCAATTGTATCACCACGTAAATTTTCAATGACAAATTTTGATGTCATCATAAGAGGTTCTTTTGATTCAGAATCAAATATAGAAAATTGTGTATCAATGAAATTAACAGATAACACTAAAAGTATAACAGATGATAAAAATAAAACATGTTTCTTTGTAATATTTTGAACAAAATTATTTTTAGCAAAACTAGATTTCAAAATATTTTTATTTTCAATTTTTAAAGTTTTTACAGATTCGTCAAAGTGGTAATTTTTATGACTAGAATTATTAATTTCTAAATTTGTTTTATCGAGTTCATCTTTGAGTGATTTAGCCTTTCTTTTTAATAATCGGATTTGTTCGTCTTCAATTAACATTAGATTTGAGATATAATCATCATTAAACTTGTGTTCAGACATTACAGATGATGTGAACCTTTTGATTAAGAGTATCAGTATGTAAGTTTACAAAAAGACAGAGGAAAATCAAGGTTATTTTTGAATGATAATTAGGCACGGTATGAGCCTAATCTAATATGCAAATAGTAGAATATGTGAAATAGCGATCAGAATAATCAACTTAATTTCACATAATAAGGATAAATTCAGGGATATAGTTCCAGAGTTGGGAAATGAATTCATATAAACAAAGTACAGTAAATGAACAAAAACCAAGATTATCACTAGATAATATTGAAAAATCATTAGGCGAGATTCAAAATACTTTAGAAAAATTTGGTTTAACTGCAAATCAATCCAAAGTGTACTTGTTTTTAGGAAAAAACGGTACAAAGACAGCTACTGAAGTTTTTCAAGCATTAAAGTTGCCAAGAACAGAAACATATCAAATTCTATCATCATTACAAAGTAAGGGAATTGTATCAGCCATTATTGGGCACCCAGTTAAATTTACAGCAATAGAAATTTCAGAAGCTATTTCATCAATCATTGATTCAGAAAAACAAAAAATAAAAAAATTAGAAAAACAAAAAGCAGAATTAATTGAATTATGGCAAACAGTTCCTATTGGAAATGATGAAAAAGTAGAGGAAGAGAAATTCCAAATTCTACAAGGAGAAAATAGAATTAATTCAAAGATCATTGAAATGATTAATGATACAGGTAGTGAAGTGCGTGTGATTGGAAATGAAAAAGACTTTGCAAATTTTTATCATACAGATATTTTAGAAAATATTGCAAAAATAGATAATTGTAAAATCCTTACGGCATCAACTCAAAAAACAAAATACATGTATGAAGAAATCAAGAAAATAAACATACGAAAAATCCCAGTGACTGTAAAAGATAATCTTTGTTTTATAATTAAAAATAACGAAGTATTGTTTTACATGAATAATAAATCACAAAAAGAAGTAACTGCAATGTGGACTAACTCTAATTCAATGAGTTATTCTAAAAAATTACTTTTTGATGAATTATGGAATAAATCAAAATAATGACACAAGGTATGAAAAATCAAGATAAAATAGGAATTGTTACAGCTATTGGAATTTCAATTCTAGCTGTAGGATTTGGATTTTTTGGAAATACCGCAATAGAAGGAGAAACTCAAATTCAAGGTCAAAATATCGAAGTAATAGGAATAGGAGGTATGACGGACATTAAAGAATCAATTAAAATTTCAATGGATAGTTCATCAATTGATCTAGATACCACAGATGGCCAATTTAGGGCCAGTGTAACATATGAAGGATATCAACCACAAATGGGACTTGTGATGTTAGAAGTGTATTCAGCAACAGGTGAGAAAGTAAAAGAGTCAGAATTACAATTAAGACAAAGAGGAAATGGTGTGTATGAGGCAGACTTTATGCAATATTTTGATAAGAATGAATTAAAAGAAAATGATGCAGTAGGACAATACATTATGCGAGTTAGTACAGAACACGGTACATTAGCAAAACAAGCTCCATTTGCAATTACAATGTCCAGTATGGCACAACCAAAAGAAGTCTTTATGGTTCAATCAAATGTGATAACAACCTCAGGAATTGGAGGAAAGCTAGCTGAAACTGCACCAAAATTAGGGTTTAACTTAGAAGTAATGGAGACAGATCTTGAAAACAGTATTATCAAAAAATATCTTAGTAAAATTCTCAAAGAATACTATAGTGGAGATATTTCCAAAGATGAAATCAAAAGATTAACACAGTTTAAGAATATTGAATGTGATCTAACAAATGGAATATCACAGACAGGTGAAAGTCTACAATTGTCATGTGAATTCAAAGCAGACAATTAATCTTAACATCAAAATACTATAATAAATCAACATTACTTTATGGGATTAAATCTTAAAGATTTAGTAGTTAGAGAGAAAACAACTCTAGAAGCATTTTCAAATAAAATAATTGCAATAGATGCATACAATGCAATTTACCAGTTCTTAGCAAGCATTAGAGGTGCAGATGGATTACAATTATCAGATTCTGAAGGAAGAATTACGAGTCATTTAAGCGGATTACTATACAGAAATGTAAATTTTCTATCATTAGGAATCAAACCAGTTTATGTCTTTGATGGAAAACCACCGTCATTAAAAACAGCAGAAATTGAGCGTAGAAAACAGATCAAAAAGGATGCCACCATCAAATATGAAAAAGCAATTTCAGAGGGGAATATGGAGGATGCAAGAAAATATGCTCAACAAACAACAAGCATGAAAGACGGAATGGTAAAAGAATCAAAACAACTTTTGACTTGCTTTGGAATCCCATTCATTGATGCACCTTCAGAAGGAGAGGCAACTGCAGCACATCTGACAAATACAGGTCAAGCTTTTGCATCTGCAAGTCAAGACTTTGATTCAGTTTTATGTGGAGCAAAAAAACTAGTACGAAATTTTACAAATAGTGGAAGAAGAAAAATACCAAACAAAAATACATACATCGACATAGTTCCAGAAATAATTGAAACTCAAAAAACTCTGGACAATATTGGATTAACAAGAGAAGAATTAATAGATGTAGGAATTTTAATTGGAACTGATTTTAATCCAAATGGTTTTGAAAGAATTGGTCCAAAAACGGCATTAAAAATGATAAAACAGCATTCAAGATTAGAAGATATTCCACAAATTCAAGAACAATTACAAGGAATTGATTTTCAACAAATACGAAAGATCTTTTTAGAACCAGATGTTGCAAATGTAGATGAAATAATTTTTGAAAAAGTAGATTATGAAGCTATAACAAATTATCTAGTTAAAGATAGAAGTTTTTCTGAAGATAGAATTCAATCGACTTTAAACAGATTAAAAAAAGCATTAGAGAAAAAAAGTCAGAATCTCGACAAGTGGTTTTAGATCAATTACCAGAGACAAAACTAGTTGCCCATCCTTTAGACAATAGTTTTTCTACAGATGTAGGACTGGCACATACGGTTGACATATCCTTAGTTTTGAAAACCAATTGTTTTCCATCACTGCAAGACAATTTTGAAGCAGAAAAACCCAGAGAAGAATCGATACCAATTATGCCCTCAAAGGTATCATTTGGAAATGAATTATCAAACCATGTCCTATAACTAGGCTCATTATTGTATCGTTCAACATAATAAAATCTAGGAATAGTAGGGTTTGGGAAATCTGAAAGACTAGTTTCAGAATATCCTACAGCAGATTCAATAGTTATAGCGTAATTATCATCAAACCATTTTTTGTAAGAAGGCTCACTAGCATATCTTTCTAAATAATATGAAGGAGCATATTGAGGATCAATAAAACTAGCTAAACTAATTGCAGACTCTAAAGATTTTTCAGGAATCACGACAGATTCAGACATATTTACAGATTCAACAGTAGAGGGAGCAACTGCAGATATTATTTGTGGACTAGCAGTAATTGCAGATGTTGATTGTTCACTGGTAATTACAGCAGTCGATTCAGATTCTACTGTAAATTCCACCAATCCATAATATTGTCCATGTTCTACACGAGCAGTGTATTCTCCATCGTGCTCAAAATTTTCGGTATTAATTGTAATGATAGAATTCACAGTTGCATTTTCAGAAATTGGAGAATAGACAGTGGGGAAAGTTATTTTTAAAATAGATTCAGAACCTGCAGAATCAGAAGGAACATTCCAAGAAAAATCAATTAATTCATCAAACAAATAACTGGATTTGTCAGTTGAAATTATAATTTGATCAATTGATCCAGTATTTACAACAGGATTTACATTAACTTTAACGGTTCCAGTATCAGTTCCATCATAAAAATCATCTATCAAATAATCAAATATTTCAGTTCCAATAAAACCAGTATCAGGAATATATGTAATTGTTCCATTATCATTTGCAATCACAATTCCTTCAATAGATGAAGGTAAAAGTGAAACAGTCAGAGGATTATTTTGAACATCAATATCATTTGTCAATACATCGATGATAACTGTAGAATCTTTAATGATTGAAATTACATCATCAACAGCAGTTGGAGGAGTTCCCGATTGTACCAGAATATTATGAGATATTCCAGAATATTCAAAAGATGCACTTTTTAAATTTGGGATATTATCATTTACTCGAAGATTAGATTTACCATTAGAATCAAAATTAACAAAAATACCAGAATTTCGAGAAGTTTCTGTAAAAGTTATAGGATATTGTGGAGGAGATATTGATTCAGTGCCTAAATCAAAAGGAGTGTAGGCAGATCCATCAGCATCCACTAAAATGGTGTTATCATTATCCTGAAGAACTAAAATATCTGAATCATAGTTTTGAATATTTGGATTGATCGAAAATTGGCCATATTGATTAAACCACATCAATGAAGGATTTGAAATATCAACATTGCCAACAGTTCCGTCAGCATGTTTGCCACCATCTTGACCAAATGTACGATAAAATATTTTATCAGTAACTGCAGCCCAAGTCCAAGAATCTATTTCTGTAGGATCTATATTCAAAAAAGGATCAGTAATAATGAGTTTAACATCAATACCTGAACGATATTCATCAATTGAAGATTCTAATTTAATGATATCATCATTTTCATCAAAAATTAAATCAACTGTTTGTTCTTGATCTTCTTTATCATATTTTACATTAACAGTAGAACCTAAAACAAAATCATATAATTGAATAAAAGGCCATGAATTAGAATCAACATCAATCTGACCAACAAAAGTAGATTGAGTGTTAAGTGAAGGAGTATCCCTCAACACATTATTTGTAATAGAATCAGACGAAGAAATTCCATTATTACATAATCCAACTGGTTCATTACCGTTGGATGCAGATAAAATATCTCGTGGAATTACAATGCCAGAGGATTGGATAGAATGCGTACCAGTAATAGCAGATGTGTTTAGACAAAATTCACCAAAATCTAAACCATACCCAGGCAAACCCACTAAGGAATCAGCAAGCATTATTTGAGATTTATCACCAAAATAACCATACCAGTTACCATCTACTGCTTGAGCCATACGTAAAATATTATTATTGATTTTGACAATTGGTTCAGTAGAATTTAAAAGTAAATTATCAATATCTGAATCACTAATTTTAACTTCAATTACCATAGGTCCAACAAAATGATTTTCAAAAAGAACATTTTCAGATGAGACATAAAGGTTTGAATTTGTTTCAGCAAAGGTGTTTGGAATTATCGAATATTTATCATCTAAACCTGAAAAAAAGAAAACAAATGCAACAAAAATTAATAAAAATGCAAGACCCCTCATTAATAATTTAATCAAACACACACTTCATAAAGCATTCTAAAAATTTCTTTTAAAATCAAATAAGTAAACAGGGAAAAATGATTTAAGATTCAGGGTTTTTTGGAATTTTTATAGTAAATGTTGTAGGTTTATTTTTTACAGAAATACTTCCCCCGTGCATTTCAATAATTTGTTTACAAGATGCCAAGCCCAAGCCAGTGCCCATTTTTTTAGTAGTAAATAGAGGCTCAAATATTTTCTCAAGGTTTTCTTCAGGTATGCCAGGACCCGAATCAATAATAGTCATGATTATAGAAGTGACAGATTCAGAAATTCCTAGTTTGATTGTGCCTTTGGAATCCACTGATTGAAGGGCATTTTGAAAAATATTAGCTAAAATGACTCTAATTTTTGTCTCATCCCATTTTACTCTACAAGATTTATTTGAAATTGATAATTTTACATCGTTTGGAATAATTAATTCATTTGAAAGATCATCTAAAATATTTTTTAAATTAAATAATTTAAAATCTAATTTTGGAGATTTAATAAAAGACATTACATCATCTACTTGATCAGTAATATGTAAAATTGCATTTTCCATTCGTGACAACGATGTAGACATTAATGAATCCTCATCATTTTTTTGTCTAATTTTTAAAAGATCAACTTGAATTTTTAAAATGCTCAAAGGATTACGGATATCATGAGCCATCTTTGAAGACATTTCTCCAACAACTTCTAAATTTTTCATTTCAAAAGCATGTGATTTTTTTTCAATGTGAATGTTTAATTCTTTTTGGCTTTTCAATAATGATTGCCTAGCTTTTTTAACA
>Ga0233434_1002012_pt1 | contig 18567 bp, 15 predicted proteins | sample SI_122_August201_4_FD_182738 | JGI IMG/M metagenome (GOLD analysis project Ga0233434, IMG submission 182738) | Seawater microbial communities from Saanich Inlet, British Columbia, Canada - SI_122_August2016_120_MG | ecosystem: Environmental > Aquatic > Marine > Inlet | place: Canada: British... | reverse complement strand
GAGATGCTTGTCGTCGAACCCCGCTACCAGCCGCTGCGGCGTCGCGCTGATCACGGGAAACGGTCCGATCGAATCCGCGACGATGGTTTTTGTATGCGTAGGGGTCTTGAGGCCAAGCGGCGCCACGACAAGATTTCGCAGCTTCATCAGACGGTCGATCCAGCGCGGCAAACGGAGAAACATCCGCTCCGCCGCCTGTCGCGCAGTGAGGCTGTCGTCATTCACGGCGACACCAAACGCATCGGCGAACTGCGCGCCGGGAAGCAGTCCTTTCATCCCGGCATCGGGCTCGCCTCGTACGCTAAAAGCCTGAACGGTCATGTTGCAACCTCAGCCGTTGCGTCAGGGTGCGGAAACGCAGCACGAGCAGGATGGCATAGATGCCGGTGCCGATCGACAGGCCAATCCAGACGCCGATCGCTCCCGAACCGGCCCAGAACGCGAGACCGTAGGCGGCGGTGAAACCGATCAGCCAATAGCTGATCGCCGCGAGCAGCAGCGGGATACGTGTGTCACTGAGGCCGCGAAGCGCACCGGCTGCCACGGTCTGGATGCCGTCGGCGATGAAGAAGGTAGCGCCGACCAGCATCAGCGTGGCGGCGAGTTCGACGGCGGCCAAGCCTTGCCGCGTATCGCCGAAGAAAAATCCCGCGAGGTCAAACCGCATCACGATTACGGCAAGCGTCATCGTCGTCATGAAGGCGATACCGAGCACGATCGCGGCCACGCCGGCGCGGCGAATCGCTGAGACATCACCGCGCCCCAGCGCGTGCCCGACGCGCACGGTGGCGGCCATGCCGATGCCGAACGGCACCATGAACAGGACGGCCGCGATCTGCAGCGCGATCTGATGTGCAGCTAGCGCTGTCGTGCTGATCAATCCCATCAGAAGACCGGCAGCGGAGAACAATCCGTATTCCAGCAGAAACGACACCGCGATCGGCGCGCCGATGATGACAAGCTGGCGCATCAACGGCCAGTCGATCCGCCAAAAGCGCCCGAGCACCTGGAATTTCTTGAACGGCCGCTGGCTCCAGGTAAACCACAGCGCCGCCGCGCACATGCCAAAGTTCACCGTTGTGGTGGCGACACCTGCGCCCAGCAATTCCAGCTTCGGCATACCCCAATGGCCATGGATCAGCGCGTAGCCGAGTACAGCATTCGCGGGAATCGCCGCCAGTGTGATCCACAGGCCCGGTTCGGGCCGGTTGACCGCACCCATGAAGTTGCGGATCGCCATGAAGCACAATGCGGGCGCCATGCCGGGCGCAAGGCCCAGCAGATAACGCTGCGCGAGGCGGGCGTTTTCCGGCGCCTGACCGAGCTGGAGCAGGATCTGTTCGCCGAACAGCGGCAGCATCATCATCGGTATGCACAGCATCAGCGCAGCCCACAGGCCGACGCGAAGCGCGCGGCGGACGATACGCGGCTGGCGCGCGCCCAATGCCTGCGCGGCAAGCGGGGCGACAGCGGACACCAGCCCCATGCCGATCACGAAGGCGACGAAGAACACCGTATGCGCCAGCGATGCGGCGGCGACCGCGGTGTCGCCGAGCCGTCCGATCAGCGCGAGATCGGTGGTCATCATGGCGATCTGCCCCAGTTGCGTCAGCGCAATAGGGAGTGCCAGCTTGATCGTCTCGATGAACTCGGTCGCGGTGGCGCTTCTGGCGAAGCTGGATTCACCGGTCGCAGAGACGGAATCGGCTTTGTCGAGGGATGTCATGACGCGGTTCTAGCACAGAGCCGCCGGCCAAATGATGACCGGCGCAGCGTCGCGCCTTGGTTTATGCGGAGAGGGCGGCGCGGCCGCGCCGCTTACACGTCGACGTTGGCGTCGAGGGAGTTGTCCTGGATGAACTCGCGGCGCGGTTCGACCACGTCGCCCATCAGCTTGGTAAAGATGTCGTCGGCGGCGTCGACTTCCTTGACCTTCACCTGCAGCAGTGAACGGGCGTTGACGTCGAGCGTCGTCTCCCACAATTGCTGCGGGTTCATTTCGCCGAGACCTTTGTAGCGCTGGTAGGTGACGCCCTTGCGGCCGGCATCGGTCACTGCCTCGAACAGGCTGATCGGGCCGTGGATCGGCGTCTCGGTGTCCTTGCGGCGGAGCACGCTGCTGCGCGGATAGGCCTCCTGCAGCGCTGCGGCATATTCATCGAGCTTGCGCGCCTCGGCTGAACCGAGCAGTGCGTCGTCGATCATGGCGGCATCCTTGACGCCGCGCACGGTGCGCTCGAAGAAATAGCCTTCGCCTTCCCTGAAGGTGCCGATCCAGCCTCGCTCGACCTCGTCGGCCAGCGCGTCGAGGCGCTTGGCGATGTAGTCGGCGGCGGCATTGGCGGTCTCGATGTTGCCGACGACATGAGGACTCAGCACGCCTGCGATGGCGGCCTGTTCGACAACAGTGCGGTTGTAGCGGCTGTGCAGGCTGTTGAGGATGCCGCGGATGACGCGCGCGTCCTCCAGCAGCGCCTGAAGGTCGCGGCCCTTGCGGTCCTCGCCCGACGACAGCTTCAGAACACAGTCATCAAGACCGGTCTCGATCAGGTAATCTTCCATCGCGCGCTCGTCCTTGAGGTATTGCTCGGACTTGCCGCGGGTCACCTTGAAGAGCGGTGGCTGCGCGATATAGAGGTAACCGCCTTCGATCAGTTGCGGCATCTGCCGGAAGAAGAACGTCAGCAGCAGCGTGCGGATATGCGCGCCGTCGACGTCGGCGTCGGTCATCACGATGATCTTGTGATAGCGCAGCTTGCCGATGTCGAAATCGTCGCGGCCGATGCCGGTGCCGAGCGCGGTGATCAGCGTGCCGATCTGCTCGCTCGACAACATTTTGTCGAAGCGGGCGCGTTCAACGTTCAGAATTTTACCGCGCAGCGGCAGCACAGCCTGGAATTCGCGGTTGCGGCCCTGCTTGGCCGAGCCGCCTGCGGAATCACCCTCGACGATGAAGAGTTCGGACTTCGCCGGATCGCGTTCCTGACAGTCGGCGAGCTTGCCGGGCAGCGAGGCGATGTCCAGCGCACCCTTGCGCCGGGTGAGATCGCGCGCCTTGCGCGCGGCTTCGCGCGCGGCTGCGGCTTCCATCACCTTGCCGACGATGGTCTTGGCCTCACCGGGATGTTCCTCGAACCACGCGGAGAGTGCTGCGTTCAGCACGTTCTCGACCACGGGCCGCACTTCCGAGGACACCAGCTTGTCCTTGGTCTGCGACGAGAATTTCGGATCGGGCACTTTGACCGACAGCACGGCCGTGAGGCCTTCGCGGCAATCGTCGCCGGTCAGCGCGATCTTTTCCTTCTTCGCCATGGCGTCGGCATAGCCGGTCACCTGACGCGTCAGCGCGCCTCGGAAGCCCGCCAGATGGGTGCCGCCGTCGCGCTGGGGAATGTTGTTGGTGAAGCAAAGCACGTTCTCGTGGTAGCTGTCGTTCCACCACATCGCGACTTCAACGCTGATGCCGTTCTGCTCCGACCGCATCACGATCGGAATCGGCACCACGGGCTTCTTGTTGCGGTCGAGATACTTGACGAATTCCTCGACACCGCCCTCGTAGAACAGCTCCTCGCGCTTCTCCACCGCGTGGCGCATATCGGAAAGCGTGATGTTGACGCCGGAATTCAGGAACGCGAGCTCGCGCAGGCGATGCTCCAGCGTTGCGAAATCGTATTCGACGTTGGTGAAGGTTTCGGTCGAGGCGAGGAACGTCACTTCGGTGCCGCGCTTGCCGTTGGCGTCGCCGACCACCTCGAGCGGAGCGACAGCGTCACCGTGCTTGAACTGGATGTAGTGTTCCTTGCCGTTGCGCCAGACCCGCAATTCCAGCTTGCTCGACAGTGCATTGACCACGGACACGCCGACGCCATGCAGCCCGCCGGACACCTTGTAGGAATTCTGGTCGAATTTTCCGCCGGCATGGAGCTGGGTCATGATGACTTCAGCGGCCGAAATGCCTTCGCCTTTGTGAATGTCGGTGGGAATGCCGCGGCCGTCGTCGCGCACGGTCACCGAGTTGTCGGGATTGAGCACGACCTCTACCCGGGTTGCGTGGCCTGCGAGCGCTTCGTCGATGGCGTTGTCGACGACCTCGTACACCATGTGATGGAGGCCGGAGCCGTCATCGGTGTCGCCGATATACATGCCCGGACGCTTGCGGACGGCGTCGAGACCTTTCAGCACGCGGATCGATTCAGCGCCGTATTCCGCCCCTGGATTGTCCATAGGTTCGGCGCTGGTTTGCCGGGCTGGTTCGGTCATGAGTTGCCTTCAAAGATGGTTCGGCAGAGAGATCGAATCGGGTCGCGAAAAACGCGCCTTCGATTGTCAATTTGTGCCATGAAAACAGTTAAGCTCCTAGGACAAAGTAGCGCCCTGCAAACTGTTGATAAAATGGGAATTTTTGGCTGTTTTTCAAGGCTCCGAAACGGCGTTTTCGGGGCTGTGGAAAAGCCTGATTCGGGCAGCTTGCGCGATGTCCTTTGGGGGCGATTCCGCCCCCTGATTTCCGCCTCACCCGCGCCGGGAAACATGACCGCCTTCGACATCGAAAACGTCCGCGCCCGCACCGACGTCGACGAATGCTGCGGGGTCCGCACCGGTCATCCAGACCTGCGCGCCGAGCCTCGCCAACTCGTCGAACAGCGCGGTGCGGCGGTTAGGATCAAGATGTGCGACGACTTCATCGAGCAACAGGAGCGGGGTGATGCCGGTCATCTCGGCGACAAGATTGGCGTGAGCCAGCACGAGGCCGATCAGCAGCGCCTTCTGTTCGCCCGTGGAGGCGTCGCGGGCCGGCATATTTTTCGGCGCGTAGATCACCATCAGATCGGTGAGATGCGGCCCGCTCAGCGTGCGCCCGGCAGCGGCGTCCTTCGCGCGGCTCTCGCGCAGCATCTCGCGGTAACGGTCTTCCACGGCAGTTGCCGTGTCGGTCAGCAGGGCATTCTCCATCCAGCCGTCGAGCGCAATCAGTGCGGAGGGAAATGCCGACGCGGATCCACGCGCGGCAAGCATTCCCGCGAGGCGCTGCAACGTCTGTCCGCGCTGGGCCGCAACCGCAACGGCGAGCTCCGCGGTTTCGCGCTCAATGGCGTCGCACCAGTGCGCATCGAAATTGCGGTCTTCCAGCAGGCGGTTTCTGGAACGAAGCGAACGGTCCAGCGCCGAGACACGGCTCGAATGCTCGCTGTCGATCGCCAGCACCAGACGGTCGAAGAAGCGCCGCCGCTCGGAGGCCGCACCCATGAACAGGCTGTCCATCGCCGGCGTCAGCCACACCATACGCAGATGATCGCCGAAGGCGGTTGCGGACGTCACCGGCTCGCGGTCGATGCGGACGCGGCGAGATGATGCTGTGCCGTCGGCGCGCGGTGCGTCGATGCCGGTTCCGAGGGTGGCGAGACCGAGTTCACCTTCAACTTCAGCGGACACTGCCCACGATCCATCGCCCTGGATGTCCGCGACATCGTCCAGCGTGGCGCGGCGCAGGCCACGGCCCGGTGACAGAAACGAGATCGCCTCAAGGCAATTGGTTTTCCCCGCGCCATTGGGGCCGACCAGCACCACAACATCGCCGCGCGTCTCGACGCTCGCCGCGCGGTAGTTGCGGAAATGCGTGAGGCTCAGGCGAAGGATGCGGGAGACGGTCATGGTCCGCCGTCTTACAGCAGAATACGGGCCCTTACACCCGCATCGGCATCAGGACGTAAAGTGCGCCTTTGGAATCCTTGTCCTGCACCAGCGTCGGCGAACCGGGATCGGCAAGACGCAGCACGGCGACTTCACCTTCGATCTGGGCTGCGATGTCGAGCAGGTAGCGCGAGTTGAAGCCGATATCGAGCGGGTCGGACGCATACTCGACTTCGAGTTCTTCCGTCGCACTTCCCGAGTCAGGATTGGTCACGGACAGGATCAGCTTGCCGGCAGACAGCGCGAGTTTCACGGCGCGGCCACGTTCGCTGGAAATCGTCGAGACGCGGTCAACCGCGGCCTCGAAATCCTTCTTGTCGACGATCAGTTCCTTGTCATTGTTCTGCGGAATGACACGGCCATAATCCGGGAAGGTGCCGTCGATCAGCTTTGAGGTCAGTACGACGTCGCCGATGGTGAAACGGATCTTGCCCTGTGACAGCTCGATCTTGAGTTCTGCTTCGTTGTCTTCAATCAGACGCTGCACTTCGCCCACGGTCTTGCGCGGCACGATGACACCCGGCATGCCCTCGGCGCTCTTCGGCAGCGGCAGATCGACCTGCGCCAGTCTGTGGCCGTCGGTCGCCACCGCGCGCAGCGTTGCTTGTTTGGCGCTGCCTGCTGCGTGGAGATAGATGCCGTTGAGATAGTAGCGCGTCTCCTCCGTCGAGATCGCGAACTGGGTGCGGTCGATCAGCCGCTTCATGTCAGCGGCGGCCAGCGTGAACGAATGGGTCATGTCGCCGGCGGCAAGATCCGGGAAGTCGCTTTCCGGCAGCGTCTGCAGCGTGAAGCGCGAACGCCCCGCGCGGATGGCGAGAACCGATCTGTCGCCGTCGCCTTCGAGAACGATCTGCGATCCGTCGGGCAGCTTGCGCACGATGTCGTAGAACATGTGCGCAGGGACGGTGATCGATCCGCCGGTGCCGGTCTCGGCCGCCAGCGTTTCGGTGACTTCGAGGTCGAGGTCGGTGGCCTTCAGGCTGAGGCGCGACTTGTCGGCGCGGATCAGCACGTTGCCGAGGATCGGAATGGTGTTGCGGCGTTCGACCACGCGATGAACGTGGCTCAGCGATTTCAGCAGTTGCGCGCGCTCGACGGTAACCTTCATGACAATTCCGCCCGATCCCAAGTCTGGACTTTTAAGTCCCGGAGCACGTCCGGGATGGGCCGGACGAGTCCACATCGTTATTGGAGGTGCCGGGCGGCTGGTAAGCACGCGCCGGCGACTGAAACCCGCGGACCTGACGAAATGGAGGTTTCGCCGGGGCCTCGGGGGACCGTAAGGTGACGCGGTTGCGCGCGAAGCGCAAGGGTAGGGACCGCTTGGAAGCGGCTTTCCCCCTTTGTTATCTCAGGTCTTTCCAAACCATGCCGGCGGGATCACTCCTGAAGCTGGCGCTTCAGCAGTTCGACCTCGTCGGACAGCGTGAGGTCCTTGGAGACCAGCGCCTCGATCTTGCGGACGGCATGCAGAACCGTGGTGTGGTCGCGGCCGCCGAACCGGCGTCCGATTTCAGGCAGGGAGCGCAGCGTCAGCGTCTTGGCGAGGTACATCGCGACCTGACGCGGGCGAACCACATTGGCGGTCCGGCGCGACGACAGGAGGTCGGAGCGGCTGACATTGTATTGCCGGGCGACGACCCGCTGGATGTCCTCAATCTTGACCCGCTTCGGCTCCATCGGCCGGACCAGATCGCGCACTTCGCGCTCGGCCATTTCCAGCGTCACGGTGGTTGCGTTGAGCTTCGAGTGAGCGAGGAGGCGGTTGATCGCGCCTTCGAGGTCGCGGCCGTTGTGGGTGATGGTCTTGGCGAGATATTCCAGCACCGGCATCGGCACGTCGAAGGTGGCATGATGCGCCTTCGCCGCGGACACGCGCGACTTCAGGATTTCGAGCCGCAGTTCTTCGCCAAGTGAGCCCATTTCGACCACGAGGCCACCGGCCAGACGCGAGCGCACCCGATCGTCGAGGCTTTCGAGATCGGACGGCGGCCGGTCGGCGGCGATCACGACCTGACGGCCGGCGTCGATCAGCGCATTCAGAGTGTGGCAGAACTCCGACTGGGTCGATTTGCCTTGCAGGAACTGCAGGTCGTCGATCACCAGCACGTCGATGCCGCGCAGCGCTTCCTTGAAGGCCAGCGCGGTCTGCGATTTCAGCGCGGCGACAAAGCCGTACATGAATTTCTCGGCCGTGAGATACAGTACCTTGCGCTCGGGATTGGAATTTCCGGCCCAGGTCACCGCCTGCAGCAGATGGGTTTTGCCGAGGCCCACGCCCGCATGAATGTAAAGCGGATTGAACATCACGCTGTCGCCGCGGCGGCCTTCGGCCACCTGACGGGCGGCGGCATGCGCCAGCGTGTTAGAACGGCCCATCACGAAGGTTGCGAATGTCAGGCGAGGATCGAGCGGCGAGCCGCCGAGCGCATCGTGGCTGGCTGAAACCGGCGCGGTGGCGGTATTGCGCAACTCGGGCGCGGGCCGGCTTTGGTTATTGTCAGCCCGGCGTTCGTCCTGCGGCGCTTTCGTATCCTTGACAGGGGTGGCACAGCGCATGGCGGTTCGCACCGTGAGTTCAATGCGCTTGATGCTCGGCGCTTCCGACTGCCAGCAGGTCAGGACGCGGTCGGCATAGTGCGCCTGGATCCAGCTTTTGAGGAACTTGGTCGGCACCGTCATGTGGACGCAGTCGTCATGGATGCGCTCGAGGTCCATGCGCGCGAACCAGCTGGTGTAGAAATCCTCGCCGACGTTGGTCCGGAGCCGTCCCTTGAACCGGGCCCTCTGTTCGCGTTCGACGTCTGCCAGTCCGAGGTTCGTTGAGATTGTTTCTGCCGAGATTGTCATTTGCGTTCTGATCTTCTGGTTGATGTGTGATCCGGCGTGGTCGCCGTGAAATGAGTGGGGCCGCCCGCCGACATGCGCTCCTTCCTTCGTCCTCGGACGCTCCGCCGTTCGGCGTTGATCGCCGCGTGGCGCTGAATTGGGAGGGAAGGCGCGTGTGGCGTTAGCGCGTACTGTGCCGGATTGGCGGACCGCAGGGGGCAGCTGGCGCGTTCACGGAAACAACATCGCTGGAAATGAATGCTGCAAAGTCGTTCTGTCGGCTCTGGCTGCTGGACATAGATATTCCCCCTCCTGCCGCGGGAAATTCGCGGCAAGTTGTTGTCGCCTTGATGTGTTCAAATCTCATATCGTCCGATCCGCTGATCGATCAGACATCAACTCGCTTCGTTTTGCCCGTCCAACCCTGTCCCCTGTCTTTCGAAGCCGGTGGATGCTTTACTCTGTGCGGCTTCTCACTTTTGATCCGGGGGCCGGAGTGTCCCGGCCGCGGCGGAGAATTTTCACACAGGGTACCGGCCCCACAAATCATGTGAGTTCGGATCCGACCATCGCTTGGAAAGCGTCGCTAGCCTGCAGACTGTCCTGACTTGCATGCCCGCCCAAGGTTCTCAAACCGCGCTGATCAGAAGAGCCGTGGACGACGTGACGTACTAAGAAATACACGAGGCGCTACGGCTCGCAACGGAATTGATTTCGCATCGCGCGCTCAAAGTGCGACTTGCGGGCGATGTGAAACGGGCGCGTCTTCGTGACAAAACGGCAAGGTTTTGAATCTGTGCGAAGATTCGAGAAGTCGGACAGCTGTCACAAATCGGCCGATCGTCAAAACTTCCTTCATAAATAATTTAAGATTCATCAGGCGGCACCTGCGTTTTCCAAGTGCTGCCGTGCGCTATGCCGATAAGGTCTTCGCCACGCGTGCATTTTTGTGATCGACCGAACAGGGTAACCCTTGTCGGCATTCTGGAGTCGGTGCGCTCGCGCACTTGCTTTTTCAAAAGATCGGAAGCGCAGCGCGCGCTCTTCGCATGTGCACTCTCTGCGGTGCCTACGTGCCGCCGATCGAGTCGCGATGAAGAATGTTTGCGAACGATGAAGCGACGGCAAAAGAAAAAGCCCGGCGTCAGCCGGGCTCTTTTGTCAGTCTGCTTTTTCAGATTGCGCTGCGGAGCTTACTTCGCGAGCTTAGCGATCTGATGCGTCAGGCGCGACACCTTCCGGCTCGCATTGTTCTTGTGAATGATGTTGCGCTGCGCGGCCTGCATCAAATCCGGCTCGGCCTGCTTCATCGCTTCGAGTGCAGCGGCGCGGTCGCCCTTCTTGATGGCGTCCTCGACGTTGCGAACCGAGCCGCGCATCTGGGTGCGGCGCGACTTGTTGATCAGGGTACGGCGGGCAATCTTGCGCGTCGCTTTTTTGGCAGAGGTGGTGTTGGCCATGGTCTCTCGGTTTCTCTCGGTCGGTCAGTCTGCGGCTGTCATATCGAGCCAGCAGAGCGATCGATATCGACCGTTCGGCCGATGCTGGGTGAAAATCGGGTGTTCCTGAGAATGTTCTTTCCAAAGAGCTTGCTTAAAACGACACGCTCTTAAAGAACATCGGCGGCAGGATTGCGCCCGCCGCCAGTCGGGGTTCTTATAGGGATACTGGCCTGCACCGTCAACGATTTCCGGGCCTATTTTGGCCCAATCGGGACTGTTTAAGGTCCCTGCCGGGCTCGGCGAAGTGATTGAAATATAGGGGGTGAACGATGATCCGCGGGTTTTTTCGTCTGATCGGGCTGTTTCTGCTGGTCGTCGGCTTCCTGTCGCTGGTTTACGATGGGGCCCGGACCATTGCCGACCAGACGCTGCGGATCACGCGGCTTGGCGAGTTGTGGAACGACATCAATCAGGCCAGCCAGCTGTCGTTTCAGGCTATGGTTGAGGGCGTCTCGCCGCTGCTCTGGAACAGCGTCATGAAGCTGCTGCTCAACCAGCCCGCCTGGGCCGTGTTGGGCCTTCTGGGCATTCTGCTGATGCTGCTGTTCCGGCCCGCCAAGCCGCTGATCGGCTATTCGCGGAATTGACCGGCGACGGGTTCGTCCAGCGGTTGGAATCTGCGAACGCGGCCGCCGGAATTTCAAGAGGCGATGCCGGACATATGATGAGCCAGCTACGCGTAACGCCCTGACGGGCGGCGCGTAAAGGCACATATACTTATAGAGAGAAGCCAACCCACAAGGAGCAAGCCATGTTCTTCTCCCGCAAACCCCTTGAAGTGCCGAGTGCTGCCGATGCACTGCCTGGCCGACCGACAGCGCTTCCGACCGCGAAGACCCATTTCGTCAGCGGCCATGCGCTCAAGGGGCCGTATCCCGAAGGCCTCGAGACCGCGGTGTTCGGTCTCGGCTGCTTCTGGGGCGCCGAGCGCAAATTCTGGGAAATGGACGGCGTGTATGTCACTGCGGTCGGCTATGCCGGCGGATCGACGCCGAACCCCACCTATGAAGAGACCTGCTCGGGCCGCACCGGCCACACCGAGGCGGTGCTGGTGGTGTTCGATCCGAAGAAGGTGTCCTACGACGCGTTGCTGAAGACGTTCTGGGAAAGTCACGATCCGACCCAGGGGATGCGTCAGGGCAACGACATCGGCACGCAGTATCGCTCGGCGATCTACACCACCAGCGATGCACAGTTGAAGGCGGCGCTGGCCTCGAAGGACGCCTACAACAAGGCGCTCAACGCCAAGCGGTACGGTTCGATTACCACCGAGATCAAGCCGGCCGGCGAGTTCTACTTTGCCGAGGACTACCATCAGCAGTATCTGGCGAAGAATCCCGCCGGTTACTGCGGTCTTGGCGGAACCGGCGTGTCCTGCCCGATCGGAGTGGGCGTCAGCGCATGATCTGGAGACCCGTTTTCGATCGGATCATGTGCGGCCAAATGGACGCCTAACGCTTTGTTAACCATACGTGCCGCAAACCGGGCCTGTCTCTCAGATGAGGACGGGCCCGGAGTGTTTTATGCGTGCGTCGCGATGGTCGCTAATCGCTGTCGTTGTCACTGCGCTCGCGCTGACGGGCTGCATGCGGACGTCTGCGTCGGTATCGACCGGCTACGCTCCGGTCGATGAGCCGTATCGGCTTGATGCCGGTGACAGGCTGCGCATCGTCGTTTATGGCCAGGACGGTCTCACAAATACCTATGCGGTCGGCGCGAGCGGATCGATCATCATGCCGCTGATCGGGTCGGTGCCCGCGCGCGGTCTGACACCTGCTGAACTCGCCGCGGCCGTTACGGCGCGGCTGAAAAGAGGCTATCTGCGCGAGCCCTATGTGGCCGCGGAGGTCGAGAGCTATCGCCCGTTCTTCATCCTCGGCGAAGTCGCCGCTCCCGGACAATATCCCTACGTGCCCAATATGACTCTCGAGAGTGCGGTGGCCATTGCCGGCGGCTTCACGCCGCGCGCGCAACGCAATGCCATCCGGCTGACCCGCGTCGGCGAAGGTGGGACCGCGCAGGCGGTTGTGCCGCCCGGCACCTTCCTCAAGCCCGGCGATACTGTCGTCGTCGCCGAGCGGTGGTTTTAACGCGCCCCTCCGCGCGGCGTCCCGGCGAAGGCCGGGACCCATACTCCCCAGGCCATCGATTCTGCGCACGATGTTCGCGCCTCAGGACATCGCTGCGTTCCATCCGGCGACGGCTCGGTGTCAATTCGGGATCTCTGAGTGCCGCCCTATCGCCACATCCAGTTGCGGCTCCAGTCGGCCTTCCAGCCGGTCAGACGGCCGCCGCGGAATTGCAGATAAAGCGGATTGTCGCGGAACGACCAGCGGCTGCCGCCGACATTGCGGATCACCAGAAAGATTTCGTTGCCGGGCCGCCCGCTGACATAGCTCAGCGGTTGTCCGAGCGCCTCGGTCGCGTCCTCCACGCTCATACCGAACACCAGCGGCGTGTGGTTGGACAGCGTCGTGGTGAACGGGGAGGGCGGCAACTGCCTCGCGTGCACGGGGGTATGCGCAAGGATAAGGGCGACAAGCGCTGTGAAGACAACTAGTTTCATGCGCAAATACTTGTTGGATTTGCCGGTCAAGGCAAGCCGAAAGACCAACGAAAATTCCGGGGAAGGATCAACTTTTTGTCGCGTTTGCGGATAGGTGCGGGATCGGCGTGGTGGGGTGACCGCATCGAGCCGGCGAAACTCAACGCCGAGCGGGGCGACCTCGATTATCTCTGTTTCGAAACCATGGCGGAAGCGACCGTCTCCGCAGCGCAGGTGCGCAAGCGGCGTGATCCGTCATTTCCCGGATACGACACCTATCTCGACGACCGCATGAAGGCGGTGCTGCCGGGTTGCCTGAAGCGCGGCACGAAGATCATCAGCAACCAGGGCTGGATCAATCCGGACGGCGCGGCGCAGCGCATCGTCGAACTCCTGCGCGAACATGGAGCAAAACGAAAGAAGGTCGCCGCGGTCTCGGGCAGTCTGATCACCGACCGGATCGCGAAACTCGGCGGCACCATTCTCGAAAGCGGCGCGCAGGTCGCCTCCATCGCGCCGGAGATCATTTCAGCGGAAGCCTATCTCGGCGCGGAGCCGATTGTCGAAGCGCTGCGTCAGGGCGCGGACATCGTCATCACCGGCCGGGTCGCCGACCCGTCGCTGTTTCTCGCGCCGATGATGCACGAATTCGGCTGGCGGGCGGATGATTTCGATCGGCTTGGCGCGGGCAGCGGTCTCGGGCATTTGCTGGAATGCGGGGCGCAGGTCACCGGCGGTTATTTCGCCGACCCTGGTTTCAAGGATGTGCCGGACCCGTGGGATCTGGCCTTTCCGATTGCCGAGGTGGAAGCGGATGGCAGCGCGGTGATCGCGAAAGTCGCGGGCACCGGCGGCGCGATCAATGCCATGACGGTAAAGGAGCAGATGCTCTACGAGGTGCACGATCCGGCGAACTACATCACGCCGGACGTGGTGGTTGATTTCACCACTGCCGCGCTCGAGCAGGTTGGGCCGGACCGTATGCGCGTCAGCAATATCGGCGGCAAGCCGCGGACGCCGACGCTGAAAGTCTCGATGGGCTGTATGGAAGGCTTCATCGGCGAGGACATGTTCTTCTATGCAGGGCCGGGCGCGCTGCGCCGTGCGCAGTTAGCGAAGCGGATTCTGGAAGAGCGGTTTCGCATCGTGGACCTGAAGACCGACGACCTGCGGATCGATTTCCTCGGCCTCAATGCGATTCATGGCGAAGCCACACCAAAGGATGCGCCGGAGCCTTATGAAGTCGCGGTGCGCGTCGCGGCGCGCTGCAGGACGCGTGAGGAGGCCTTGAAGGTCGGCCGTGAGATCGACGGCATGGCCGTGTCAGGTGTGGGCATGACCGGCAAGCGGGTGCCGCATCAGGACCGTGCCCGCGAGATCATCGGCGTGTGGTCCACTTTGGTCCCGCGCGAAGCGGTGCCCCCCGCCATCACCAGGTATGAGAGCTGAAGCCATGCAAGGGACTTTGCAGGTCAAACTTGAACGCGTCGCGCATGTGCGCTCCGGCGACAAGGGCAACACCTCGAACATCGCCGTCATCGCCTATTGCGACGAATTCTATCCCTTGCTGAAAGAGCAACTGACCGCGGCGCGGTTCAAGGCGTTCTATCGCGGCGCAATCAAGGGCGATGTCACGCGCTATGAAGCCGACAATCTCGCCGCGCTGAACTTCGTGGCGGAGGGTGCGCTCGGCGGCGGTGTATCGCGCAGCCTCAGCCTCGACAATTACGGAAAGGCGCTCTCGGCGGCGATCCTCGGCTTCGACATCGAGGTGCCGGAGCAGTATTCGAATCTGCTGCGCGGCGGATAAGCTTCGACCCGTATCGAAACAATGAACTGCGCCGGCGTGGCAACGTCGCCGCGAACAGAAAGCTGACGGCGCGACATGACACTCGCAATCGAGACGCCACCCTCGCGCACCGCGATCAATCTTGCCTTGCTGGTGCTGCTGGCGACGCTGTGGGGTGCGGCCTACACGCTGGTCAAGATCGGCGTCGAGACCATTCCGCCGCTGACCCTGATCGCCGCGCGCACGCTGATCGCAGGCGGCATTCTGCTGGCGATCATGCGCCTGCGTGGCATCACCATGCCGCGCGATCCAGCGGTGTGGAAGCGGTTCATGATTCAGTCCTGTCTCAACAGCGTGATCCCTTTCACGCTGATCGCCTATGCGCAGCAGCACGTCGGCGCCGGTCTCGCGACCATCCTGGGTTCGAACGCACCGATCTTTGCCTTCCTGCTGGCGCTGCTGTTCGTGCGTCACGAGCGTCCGACCTTGCGCCAGTCGTTCGGTGTTGCGGCAGGTCTCGCCGGAATCTGTCTGGTCGTGGGCGTCGATGCACTGAACGGATTGGGACAGGATGTCATCGCGCAGCTTGCACTGGTGCTCTCCGCGGTCCTGTTCGGTGCGGCCGTGCTGTTCGGGCGCAATTTCAACGGGCTCGATCCGATGGTGCCGGCCGCCGGCTCGTTGATCTGCGGCGCGGTTATGCTGACGCCGCTCAGTTTGATCATCGACCGGCCATGGACGCTGACACCGTCGGCGGCGTCCATCACAGCCCTGATTGCGCTTGCGGTGTTCTCGACCGCGCTCGCCTTCGTGATCTATTTCCGCCTGATCCAGACGCTGGGACCGGTCGGCACCACCGCGCAGGCTTACCTGCGCGTGCCGCTCGGCGTCGGTCTTGGCGTGGTGGTTCTGGGCGAAACACTCTCGCCCACGATCTGGATCGGTCTGGTTTGCGTCGTTGCCGGGATTGCCGCAATGACGATTCCCAAGCGCGCAACTCCCCCTGTCAGCTAGCGGCCTGCGCCGCTTGCGGCGTTGCACAACGGCGCTGCCGCGCTCATACGCCATCATTTTGTTTTGATCGATTCTAATTTTGTTGCCAGCGGTTGTGAACGCGACCATTCTCCGGTGGCTTGCTACCGACCGGTGCGTGGTGGGCGGACGACCTTGATGTGAGTCATCGCCGTAAGCGATGTCGTGCACCGGCGGGGAAACGAAAAAATGCCCACGATAAGCATTAACGGGCGGAATGTGTCCGTCGAAGCGGCGAACGATACGCCGCTGCTCTGGGTTATTCGCGAACAGCTTCAAATGACAGGGACGAAATTTGGCTGCGGCGCGGGTCTTTGCGGCGCATGCACAGTACATGTCAACGGCGAGGCGGTGCGCTCGTGCCAGACTGCGCTGAGCGACGTGGCCGGCAAGAAGATCACCACCATCGAAGGCTTGAGCGCCAAGGGCGATCATCCGCTGCAGAAGGCGTGGATTCTCGAGCAGGTGCCGCAGTGCGGTTACTGCCAGTCCGGCCAGATCATGCAGGCGGCGTCGCTGCTCGCCAAGAACACCAATCCGACCAGGGATGAAGTCGTCGCGCACATGGACGGCAACCTTTGCCGCTGCATGACCTATTCGCGCATTCAGAAAGCGATCATGCGCGCAGCCAACGATATGCGCACCGCTTCGAACGCGCCGGCGGATCGGAGGGCAACATGAATAAGCACATCACCGTCGAAACATCGACAGATCTCAGCCGCCGCTCGTTCATCGTCGGCACCTCTGCTGCGGGCCTCGCGCTCGGCTTCGCGTCGGTTCCGGGATCATCCGCGCTTGCTGCACCTGCCACGCCCGCAACGTTTGATCCGAGTGTGTGGTACTCGATCGCGCCGGACGGGCTTGTTACCGTGACCTGCGGCAAGGCCGACATGGGGCAACACATTGCCTCCACCATGGCGCAGCTTGTGGCTGAAGAACTGGGCGCAAGCTGGAAGGATATGCGGGTTCAACTCGCCTCCAACGATCCGAAATACAATGATCCGGTTCTTGGCGTGCAGATCACGGGCGGCTCCTGGAGCACGATGATGAACTTCGACGCCATGAGCCGCGCGGGCGCCGCCGGCCGCATCGCGTTGACCGAAGCCGCAGCCGGCATGATGGGTGTCCCGGCCGGCGAACTTGTGGTGCGTGATTCCAGAATCTCGCATCCGAAATCGAAGAAGTCGCTGAGCTTCGCGGAGGTCGTGAAGAGCGGCAAGGCAACAAAGAAGTTTTCGGCCGATGAGCTGAAAGCGCTCAAGCTGAAGGCGCCGGATCAGTACACGCTGGTCGGCCAGTCGATCCCGCAAATCGACATTCCGGCGAAGACTAACGGCACGGCGAAGTACGGCATCGATACGTTCCTGCCCGGCATGGTCTACGGCAAAATCGTGATGCCGCCGGTGCGCTATGGCGCGACGGTGAAGTCGGTGGATGACTCGGCGGCCAAGAAAGTGCCGGGTTTTATCAAGGCGGTGACGCTGGAAGACAAGACCGGCACCACCACGGGCTGGGTGGTGGCGGTGGCCAACACCTTTGCCAACGCCAAGAAGGCGGCGGCCGCGCTCAAGGTCACCTACGACAACGGGCCGAACGCCAAGGTCTCGAGCGAATCCCTGCTGGCGGAAGCCAAGCGGCTGCAGGCCGACAACGCGTCGGGGCTGTTCTTTGTCAAGAATGGCGATACGGCGGAGGCGCTCGGCAAGGCATCGAAGGTGATGGAGGCGGAGTACACCACCAACATCAACATCCATGCGCCGATGGAGCCGATGAACGCCACGGCGCAGCAGCAGGGCGATATCTGGCACGTTTATACCGGCAACCAGTTCGCTACCCGTTCGGGCGGGATCGCCGCCGGTGCGCTCGGCATCGATCCGAAGTTCATCGTGATGCATCAGGCATGGCTGGGCGGCGGCTTCGGCCGGCGTCTCGACGGCGACATGCTGGTGCCGGCGGTGCTTGCGGCGAAAGCCGTCGGCAAGCCGGTGAAGGTCATCTACTCGCGCGAGGACGACACCACCATGGACTTCTCGCGTCCGTTGACCTTCCAGAAGATCAAGGCCGGTCTCGACGACAGCGGCAAGCTGATTGCGTTCAATCATGACGTGGTCAGCGCCTGGCCGACCAAGCGCTGGGGCATCCCGGCGTTCCTGTCGCCGGATGTCGAGAAGAAGGGCGCGCTCGATGCCTTTACGGTGAACGGCGCGGATTTCTTCTATACGGTGCCCAACCACAATGTCCGCGCCATCATCAACGAGCTGGCGCAGTCGGCCACCCCCTCGGGCCAGTTGCGCTCGGTGGCTCCCGGCTGGACCTTCTGGGCGGTGGAAAGCATGCTCGATGAACTGGCGGTGGCTTCGGGGAAGGACCCGGCGCAGTTCCGCATCGATCTGCTCGATGGCGCGGGCGCCAATGCCGGCGGCGCGCAACGGCTGCGCAACACGCTGCTCGCGGCGATGGGTCTTGCCGGTTACGGCACCAAGAAACTGCCCAAGGGTGAAGGCATGGGCGTCGCCTGCGTGTCGTCGCAGGAACGCGCCACCGCGAGCTGGACGGCGTGCGTCGCCCATGTCGCGGTGGACGACAGCGGCGAGGTCAAGGTGAAGAAGCTCACCGTGGCCACCGATGTTGGCACGCAGGTGAACCCCGACGGCATCCGCGCCCAGGTCGAGGGCGCGGCGCTGTGGGGCATGTCGCTGGCGCTGTTCGAGAAGGCCACCATGAAGGATGGCGCGATCGAGCAGACCAACTTCGACACCTACACCCCGATGCGGATGAGCCAGGTTCCGGAGGTGGCGATCGCCGTTATTGCCAATGGCGAACCCGCGACCGGCGTCGGCGAACCCGCGGTGACGGTGGTGGCTCCGGCGCTGGCCAACGCCATCTACAACGCGGTCGGCGCGCGCGTGCGCTCACTGCCGATCACGGCGGATGCGGTGAAGGCCGGTATGAAGAAGGCGTAAACTTCCCTCTCCCCTTGTGGGAGAGGGTGGTTTCGAACGCAGTGAGAAACCGGGTGAGGGGCTAGGTCTCATCGTGAAAGTGCAGACCCCTCACCCGCTTCGTGGCTTCGCCCCCTCTCCCACAAGGGGAGAGGGTGAATTCGTATCAAGTCCCGACTATTTCTTTTCGACCGGCACCTTCCGCCGCGTTATGAAGTCCACGACGCGGTCAGG
>Ga0233434_1002008_pt1 | contig 18579 bp, 17 predicted proteins | sample SI_122_August201_4_FD_182738 | JGI IMG/M metagenome (GOLD analysis project Ga0233434, IMG submission 182738) | Seawater microbial communities from Saanich Inlet, British Columbia, Canada - SI_122_August2016_120_MG | ecosystem: Environmental > Aquatic > Marine > Inlet | place: Canada: British... | reverse complement strand
CATTACCTAATGTCCAAAAATCATTAAGTTTATTGTTTGAAAAATTGATTGAATCTAAAAAATCATTAAAAGTTAATTTTTTCATAAATATTTTAAAAACAATTCACCTAAAAATCATTACATATGCTTAAAAATTAATTCAATATTTTTTAAATATATTTACTTATTATGAAAAAACTTAATTAAACATATTAAAAACTAATTTAGATTATAGTTATTGAAACCAAATATTTTATTTCTTGTTATAGATTCACTTAGAGCTGATAGAGTTTTTGGAAAAGAAAAAAATCAAAATACGCCCAATATTGATGCTTTAATTGAAAAAGGTGCATATTTTTCAAATGCAATCACGACTTGTCAGTATACTGGACAAGTTATACAAAGTATTTTTACTTCAAAACTTCCTCTAATTGATAGAACGGCAAAAAAGTCTCATTTGAAAATCAATTCTAAAATTAGTCCGTTATCCCTTTTAAAAAATTCTGGCTACAAAACAATTACTACAACTCAAGAAGATGTCTTTCTTCAGGGATTTGATCAAAAATTTGATGATAATGATATTTTTGATTCTGAAGAAAATCTTTACAATGGATTATCAGAACGTATTTTAAAAAAATTAAATTCAATTAACGAACCTTGGTTTTATTATATTCATTTTGAGGATTTACATTTACCATGTAATGTGCCTGAAAATTTACACCATCTTAAATTACATGAACGCTATGAACAAAATTTTTCTAAAATTGATTCATTGATAGGTGAGATTTTGAAAATAGTAAATTTGGATGAAACATTAGTTATAATTACTTCAGATCATGGTGATTATATTTCTCCAATAGATGGAGGAAGAAATGAATTAGAAAATACTAAAGTTAAGATTAAAAATTCTTTTAAAAAAATAATTCCTAAAAAAACATTAGAAAAAATACATCTAAAAAAACAATCTATCATTCGAGAAATTCATGCAAGTAGAAATAACATGCCCCATCTAAGACGAAATATTGGTAGTACTAGAATGACATTAAGTAATAATTTATTTGATGATATTGTTCATGTTCCACTAATATTTGTAGGAAATAAAATAAATTCATTATCTCCAATTACCACACAAATTTGTAATATTGATATTTTTCCAACAATTTTAGAATTAGTAAATATTCCCTTCACAGAATTAAATATTCATGGTCGAAGTTTGGTTCCTTTATTGAAAGGAAAAGAATTTGATTCAATCCCTCAATATATTACCAGTTTAGCTGCAATCCCAGAATTATTTTTAAATATTGATGTAAATATTTATGATGATCATTCTTTAACTCCATTAGTAGGAATTAGAACACAAAATTTCAAGTATTTTAGAAATTATCTTGAATCCAAAAAGAATGTGCATTTGTATGATTTACAAAATGATCCATTAGAAGATGATAACATATGTAATAAAAGACCCGATCTTGTAAAAGAAATGGAATCATATCTTCAAAATTTCAATGATTTAGGGTATTTTTCAACAGATAAGAATGATAATGACGAGGAAATTGACAATGAAGAAATTGACAATGAAGAAATTGACAATGAAGAAATTAAAAGAGCTAAAGAATCTTTAAAAAAATTAGGTTATATTTAGAATATTTAATTGCTTTAAAATAATATTATTACTTTTTAATTTCATCCTAATTAAGATATTTTTAAAATGAATAATTATAATAAAAATTATAAAAAATGAATTAATTTTAATATCATAATGAAACATCTATATCTCAATATATCAAATGATTTTAACCCGATTAAATTAGAAAATACATCATGTTGGATTTATTAAATTATTTGATATTTGTAATAGTTAGTTTAGTCTTAATTGAATTAATCTCTATTATTATGGTCAAGGTTGTTAATAAAAAATTTCAGTGGCTAATAATTGGGAAAGATAAAATACCAAAATTATCTGATAATGGTTTAAAAAAATTTTTCTCTCATGGATATGATCCTGTTTTGGGTTGGACTAGAAAACCAAATACTGCCCATTCTGAAAAAAGTAGAAATAGATTAACTAATTGGAATATAGATTCATATGGTTCAAGAGTAAATCCTGGACATGAATCATTATTTAATAAAATTTCATGTTATGGTGATTCATTCACTTTTGCAAGACAAGTAAACAATAATGAAACTTGGGAATATTATCTTTCAAAACTAACAAATACTAATGTACAAAATTTTGGAGTTGGAAACTATGGATTAGATCAATCATTATTAAGACTAAAACATGAATTTGTAAATAATAAATCTGAATTAGTTATTTTAGGTGTAGTTCCAGATACGATAAGTCGTATAGTTAGTGTTTGGAAACATTATTATGAATATGGAAATACTTTTGGATTTAAACCTAGATTCTATTTAAAAAATGATGAATTATGTTTATTTGATAACCCCATTAATTCTGAATCTAAATTTTTTAATTATCATTTACATTTACCTAAAATACAAAATTTTGATTTTTTTTATAATAAAAAATTTAAAAAAGAATTACTTTCATTTCCATATTCTATTTCTATTTTAAAAAATCCTAAAAGAAATATTTCAATAATTTTTTGGATATTTTTATCAAATATTTATAAATTTTTTCGAAAAAATAATTCTGATATAGAATATAAAGCAAAAGAGATTATAATGAATATTAATTTAAAATGGAGATTATATTTATTTGATGATGATGATACTTTAATTTTATTCAAAAAAATTTTAGAAGATTATGTAGAATTTTCAAAACAAAATAATTTTAAAGCTATTTTCATTCTCTTTCCACAAAAAGATGATATACTTTTTATTAAATCTAAATATCATTTTTATAGAAAATTATTGAATGAAATTTCTTCTATAGATGATTTATGTTTTATAGATATTTTACAACCACTTCTAAAAGAAAAAAATATTAATTTATTTTATTCTGATGATAATTCATATGGTGGTCATTATTCTGCAGAAGGAAATAAAAAAATATCTGATATTATTTATTCTGAAATGATTAAACTAAATCTATGATATCTATTTTAAATTTGTTTGAATATTATTTTCCTCTATATAATGTCTTAATCTTTTTTTCAAATTAATTACATCTACTAATTCTGATTTGTAAATATTATCATTTTCAGATGGATCTTTTATTAAATCATAAAATTCCCATGTCTGTGGAGTATCATTATAAATTAATTTTTTATCATTACTTTTCAGACAAAAAACATTTGGTTTAGAAGGTGATGGCCAAGGACCATACAGTCCTCCTGTTTCTACAAATAATTCCCTTTCATCTGATTCATTATTGTTAATTAATTCATAAAGACTAGTACCCTGAATTTCTGTATTTTTCTCTGTACTTTTTATTAAATCCAATATAGTGGGAAAAATATCAATAGTTCTACATTGTTTTTTTATGTTTTTAGGTATAATTTCTGGAATATTTATCAAACAAAATACATTCAAAGTATAATCATATGTAAAAACACCATAAAATTTTTCACCTTCTTTTTCTCCTATGCTAGTTCCATGATCCGAAAAAAATATCAAAATAGTCTTTTCTTTTATTTTACATTCTTTTAATGTTTTAATTAATGATAAAATATATTCATCACATGAAGGAAGATATGAATCATATCTGTCACTATTTTCTTTTTGTGACTCAAAATATTTATCATTAATTGATTCTTGTTTTTCTTTTCTAACTACTTCTCTCACTAAATCTCTATGAGTTTCTGTATAATGAAGAAACAAGAAAAATTTTTTTTTATTTGAAAGATTTTTAATTATTTCTGAATGACGTTTACTAAAATTTACTGTTTCTTCATTAAAAATATTAAATTCATCAAACCCTTGTCTTGGAATTACTGAATCATCTATTACATCACAACTAGTATAAAATTTTGCTTGATGTAAATATTCTGTAATTGTTTTAATTTTATCTTTTTTAAATTTGAAAATATTGTAATACCCATTAACTCCATTTTTTGATGGATACATACCAGAAAATATTGCATGTAATGAAGCAAATGTATATGGTGCAACAGTATTCATATTTTCAAAAAAATAACTTTCTTGTTTAATTAAATCAAATGTTTTTAATTTTCCAACACGATCTCTTCTTAATCCATCTAAATTTATTAGAATTATGTTGTAATCACTATACTTCATCATATTTTTTTAAATCTCTTTCATTATTGTTTATATTTATAAAATTCGATATATTCCCTTCTTCATATAATTTATTGTAAATTTCATAATCATACATTGAATCTAATTCTAACCAACCATTTTCAATTAATATTGCTTTTAATTTGTATTTTTCATTAACTAACCCTTGTAGAAAATCAGTCATATATGATAATTGAAATGTTAAGTTAGAATTAAGTGGATTTTCATTAATTTTTGATAATTTTTTCATTTTATCATAAAATTTTTTTATAATTTCTGTTGATTTTCCTTTAAACATCATTAATCCTATGTATTGACCTTGAATTTCATCTAAATTGGTGGTTTTTTGACCTATGTTTTTGATATAATTTTCAGAATCCAAAATTAAACTCTCTGCATCATCTAATGGATTATCAAATCGTATACTCCAATACTTTCTCCATTCTTTGTCTATTACTACTGAAAAATCTTCTTTTGATTCAATTAATTTTTCAACTACACTATTTTGAAAAATAATATCTCCGTATGAAACAATTACTTTTTCATTAATTTCTTTTTTAGCACAAAATAATGTTTCAATCATATTAGTTTTTTCAAAATTTTCATTATGATAAATTTTAATTCCATCCATTATAATTAATTCTTTTTTATAACCGGTTACAACAGAAATATCTTTAATTCCAACTTCTCTAAATTTCTCTATTTGCCATTTAAGTAAACTTTTTCCAAATAATTTTACCATACATTTTGGTTTATTATCCGTTAATGGTGATAATCTACTGCCTCTACCAGCTGCTAAAATAATTACTTTCAAATTATTTATTCCAAAATAGTTTTTTACTAAAAATATTTTTAACTATTATTTGATTCTCATAACTAGAGTCTCTTTCTGGATGCCACATTAATCCTACAATTGGAAGAGTTTTATGGAAAAATCCTTCTACAGTTTTATCATGTTCTGTAATTGCAAAAGGTTCAATATCTTTTCCTAAATTTGAATTAGTAATAATATTATTATGAAAAGAATTTACTTTAAGCGTATTTTTCTTTATTAAAGATATAATTTTATTATTAACTAAAGTCACATCATGTAGATTTCTAACATGTATTAAATTTTCTTCTTCTTCAATAGATCCATCAAAAAATTTGTTGATTACTTGCATTCCACGACATACTCCTAATGATGGAATTTTATTCTTAATTGCAAACTCCATCATATTTTTTTCAGTTTTATCTCTTTCTATATTATCTCCTATATTGTCCCCTCCTGAAAAAATTAGCATATCTAAATTTAGAGATTCTAAAAATTCTTTTGTATTTTTAAGATTATTTGGAATTAAAATAGGCATTAATTCTGCAAAATTACAAAATTTAATCCAATCTTGACTAATTGCATCTCTTTTTTCATTATATTTTTCTATATTTTCAACTCGTAATGATATTCCAACTTTTTTCTGATTTTTCAATTTAATTAACCTAAACTATAGTATATTTAATATCATTTAATATATCCTAAAGACTTTAAAATTTTCTTTTCTTCATTAAATTCATTATTTTTAAATTTATCTAAAATAATTATTTGCTGATTATCGCAATCAAGTAGTATTTTTTTTGCATCATCTATTTTTTCATAAATAATTTCACCAATTCCAATTGCCGCAGGTAATCCTAGTTCAGTACATCTAATTGCCATATGAGATGCAATTCCCCCATATTTTGTTATTAATCCTGCAGGTTTTTTAGTAAAAATCCAATCATATCCAGGATCTGCATTTTCAATAACAATAATTTTTTCTGAAATATCTTTATTTTTATTATTTAAATTAGAAATTTTCTGAATTTCTTTAGATATTTTTTGAGTTGTAATAAAATTTGGTTCTGATAAATTATAATTAATTATTTCAAAATCTCTTTGATCATAAATTATTGGTGGTAAAACTAAAAATTCATTAATTTTTTTTATTTTTTTGTTCTTTTCTATTTTCATTCTCCATTTATTTTTAATTTCCACATCTGAATTCATTTTTGAGTAAATTATATCATTTATTTCTAAATAAGCCAAATCATTTTTAGTAAATCCTAACTTTTCACCTATTTTTGATATAAAATACAATGAGTCACTCAGATTTTTTGTAAATTCAAATTTTAAAACTTCACGTAATCTAATTGAATCTTTAATAAAAGTAATAAATTCTTTATCTGTTAATTCAATTCCTTCTTTTTGTAATGATTTCTCTATAAAATAATTACTTGATTTTTGTTTTTTTAATTTTGTTGAAAAATTAATATTTTGTAAAAATTCTAAATTTTCATCATATCTTTCAGCCATAATATCATATGTTCCAGGTCTCAAATGACCATATTTGTTAACTAATATTTTTTCATTAATTCTATTCTCCTGATATAATTTCAAATCATTTTGAATTTCAGAAAGTGGGCTTGAAATAGATGACATTAGTTGATTTATGAATTGATTATTCACTATTTTCTTTTTTTCTAAACTTTTTAATAAAATATTTCCAATAAATGCAATTCTTGCCATAGTTGAAAAATTAGTAGTTCCATATTTTTTACAATCATTTAAAAGACTTTTTGTAAGATTTAAAATTAAATTATTATCAAAACTATTATTTGTGATTTTCTTTTTTATTTCAATTCTATTTTTTTCCATTATTTCTGATTCAATTATGCATTTTTTTTTAATATTTACAAAATCTTTTAAAATTTTATTTGTAAACTTTATTAATTCTATTTTTATGTCATTAATTTCATTTTTTGTAAATCTATTTTTCATTAATTCTTTTCCTCTATCTTCAAAAGTAAAATCAAAACATGAAAATAAAATTTCAAATTCTACTTTATCATGAAGGTGTGGATTAGTCTTTAGTTTTTTTAAGTAAAATTTTAAAAGTTTTTTTTGTAATTTATTATTAAAATTATTTAGAAATAATGAATTAAAACTTTTAATTATATTCACATATGGTTTATTTCCAAATTTTTCCATTAAGTTTTGTTCTTTATTTTTACTATACCCGATTTTTATTCTACCTACTTGCCATGCCTTTTTCATAATTAAAAAATTATATAATGAATAATCTAATGGGTTTGGATTATTCCCAATTATTTCTGCAGGATTCCAATCAGCCATATCTGAAAAATATATTTCTTTATTTTTTATTTCTAACTTTATTTTTTTATATTTGATTTGATTTTTTTTAATAAGTTTTAATATTTTTTTTTCTATGTTTATATTTTTTATTTTTATTGTTGTTAATGGTCTTACTTGAAATATTACAATATTTTTTTTTGTAATTCCAAATTCAATATCTAAAAATTCTGTACTGAAAATTTGCTCTATTTCCTTTATTACTGAAATTAATTTTTTCCATTTTTTTGGTATTACTTTTGTTTCGCAACCACGAAATATTTTCAGTAGGTTAGATGTTTCACCTTTTGTAACATTGTCTGTATTTTCACTATCACTAAAATTAATTACATAGTATGGACTTCCATTTTCTGGAGTATTTGTAAAAATCACCCCATTTGTAATTACTTGTGTAGTTTGTCTTTGAATTAATATTTTATTTTTAATATTTTTATTTCCTTTATTTTCGTATTCTTTTATTACTTCATTTATTGAATTTTTAATTTTTCCTTTATTTTTTGTAGAAATTTTTTGAATTGATTTGTATTTTCCTGCTTCTGTTGACTCAATAGAATCTTCCCCAATGGCAGAACTTCTAATAATAATTTTATTTGGATAAAATTTATCAATAATTTTTTCTAAAATAGACTTTTGTTCTATTTCCCATTTTTCTACTGTAAAAGTAATTATTTCCTCTATGATCCCTTTTTTTAATTTTTTTTGTAAAAATACAAGTGTATCTGCTTTTGACTCAAATTTTTGACTCATTTTTTATTTCTCATTATTTATCTTAAAAATTTATTACCAAACTTTCCAAGGAGCATCACCATTTAACCAAAGTTCTTCCAGCTTATTTTTCTCTCTTAATGTGTCCATAGGTTGCCAAAAACCAGAATGTAAATATGCCGATAATTGTTTTTCTTTAACTAAATTTTCTATGGGTTCATGTTCCCAAACGGTTGAATCATTATGTAAATAATCAAAAACAGAAGGTTCTAAAATAAAATATCCTCCATTAATCCAATTACCATCACCCGTGGGTTTTTCTTTAAAAGAAATAACTTTATCTTCTTTAATATTTAATGCTCCAAATCTAGCAGATGGTTGTACAGCAGTTACAGTTGCAATAGTTTTCTTATCATTATGAAATTTAAGTAATTTATGCATAGATACATCTGAAAGACCATCACCATATGTAAAACAAAAAGTTCCATCATCAACATATTTTTTAATTTGTTTTAATCTGCCCCCAGTTTCAGTATTTACACCAGTATCAACTAATGTAACATTCCAAGATTCTCCAAATTTCCTATGAACATCCATTTTATTATTTTTAATATCAAATGTAACATCAGACATATGTAAAAAATAATTTGCAAAATATTCCTTGATCATATATCCCTTATACCCACAGCAAATTACAAAATCATTGATACCATATCTGGAATAAATTTTCATTATGTGCCATAATAATGGCATTCCACCAATTTCAATCATGGGTTTTGGTTTAAATTGTGTTTCTTCAGTGATTCTAGTTCCAAATCCGCCAGCTAGTATGACAGCTTTCATATCATTTAAAATAATTATTTAATAATAACTATTACTATATTTTAAAAATTAATATCAATAAATTTACTCAAAATAAATAATATATTTTAATTATTTTGAAAATATATCTAAAAGAACAAGTCGTTCTGCTCTATAATTATCCATGATAAAACGTTTCAATAAATGTTTGAGAAAAATTTTTGGTCCCACTACATTAAAAACATGAAACGTTAAAGGAACAAAAGGAAAAAGACTAGCTAAAGTACTATATCCCCAATAATTTTTTGTGGTAGTAAATAATTTTTTATAATGGTCAGGATCTGTTTTACCGCCCATATATTTGAACATCATAACACCATTTTCAACATTCAAATTTCCATATTTTAATACATTAAGGATTAATGGAACTTCCCAAGTCATAAATTCTTTTATAATATATTTTTTTAAATGATTAGTTCTAAAAATGGCATACATGTATTCAAATTTTCTAAAATTAAAAAGGAATTTTACTTTTTCCTCAAATGTTCCAATAAGAGGATGAACCCATTCATATTTTTTTTTAGGTTGAATATTTTTAAATTTACTAACATCATTCTCATTCCATATTCCAGTAAAAAGCTCCACTTCACTAGTACTACCCACAAAATCATGATGTGTTTCTAAAAACATAAGATTTTTTTCAATAAATTCTGGATGCCAAATATCATCTGCAGATGCCCACATAAAATATTCACTTTTTGATTGCTCTAAAACAAAATTATAATTTGAAGCTCTTGTACCCGTAGATTTTTGTTTTATAAATAATATTCGTTCATCTTTGTTTGCATATTCCTGACAAATACTAGTTGTTGAATCAGTTGAGGCATTATCAGAAAGGATTATTTCAAAATTAGTAAATGTTTGATTTAAAATTGAATTTAAACATTTTTGAATAAACTTTTCACCATTATAAACAGGAATACCAATACTAAGTTTAGGTTGAATTTTATTTTTCAATTTGATAAATTATCCTCAAATTGTTTTGTTGTTTTATCCATATCTAACCAATCAACATCCAAAGCATCAGTAAAATGCTTCATAGTATCAAGCCCCAAACAAGGAACGAAAATGGTATTCATAGTTATTGTAAAATTAATTGAAATTTATCCATTTGGGCATTATAGTTATAAATGATATCTAAGATTTATGATTATCAGAAAGAATAAGGTTTTCTATAGGCTATTTTATGTTAATAAATTTACCATTCCACGTAATGTCATTAGCATATTTATCTATATAAAAATTTGACATATGATAAAATATTTCAGTATTATCTTCTTTTTATAATCAATGATTTATGTTAAAACATGCTTTTTACTGAAACAAAATTAAAAGATGCATATGTTGTTGAACTTGAAAAAAAAGGAGATCATCGCGGATTTTTTGCTAGATCATGGGATACAAAAGAATTTACAAAATATAATTTGAATTCTAAATTAGTACAATGTAACATATCTTTTAGTAAAAAATGTGGTACCTTACATGGAATGCATTATCAAACCAAACCTTTTGAAGAATCAAAATTAATTCGATGTACAAAAGGAAAAATTTTTGATGTAATAATTGACTTAAGACCTTTTTCAAAAACTTTTAAAAAATGGTTTGGAATTGAATTAACTGAAGAAAATTATAAAATGTTATTTGTCCCTGAAGGTTTTGCACACGGGTTTCAATCTTTGGTAGATAATACTGAAATTGTTTATCAAGTATCTGAATTTTATACTCCTGATTCTGAATTGGGCATTCATTGGAACGATCCAGCATTTAATATTAAATGGCCTGTTAAAGAAAAAATTATTACAGAAAAAGACAATTCTTGGAAATTCTTTGATGTGGGTGTCTTAGAATAAAATTTACTGTTCTTGGCGCATCTGGTTTTATTGGTTCTAATATTTCTAAGTCATTAAAAAATCAAAATTATGACTGTATTACTCCTGATGTTCGAAAAGAATCTCTAAACGGTCAAAATTTGGGTCATGTAGTGTATTCACTAGGTGTTTCAGATTTTCTTAACCATCCATTGAAGGCGATAGATGCACATGTATGTATTTTAAATAATATATTGAAGAATTGTGATTTTGATTCATTACTGTATATCTCATCAACTCGAATGTATAATAATATTAATTCATCATTGGAAGAAAATAATTTTAGTATAAATCCAAATTCAAAAAATGATATTTATAATATATCCAAATTACAAGGGGAATCTCTTTGTATGTCTATGAATGATTCTAAAATTAAAATAATTAGACCTTCAAATGTTGTGGGTACATCTGCACCTTCAAACCTTTTCATGACTTCCATTATTAAAGAAGCAGTAGAAACAGGACAAATAATTTTACATTCAACACTAGATAGTGAAAAAGATTATGTGTATATTGATGATTTAGTTCAATTAATTCCAAAAATTATTTTCTCAGATAAATTTCAAATTTATAATATTGCAAGTGGCTACAATATTTCATCTAATGAAATTATCAATGAAATTATTCATATAACCAATTGTGAATTAAAAATTGATCCAGATGCAAAAAAATTTTCATCTGAAAAGATCAATATTGATAAAATTAAAAATGAATTTAATTTTGTACCTACAAGAATTACAGATAAAATTGAAGAATTAGTTAAATTTTATCAAAATTTAAATTAAAACTAGTTTTTTTATTTTAATAATTAGTTATATTCTATTATTGATTATTCACTCATAAATAGTTTAACATATTTCTGAATTTTTTCTGTGTTGATAAAATTTTTGTAAATATTTTTCAGTATACTTGTTATCAAAATTTATAATTATCCGTATTTATAATTATCAGTATTCATAATGTGATTATCAGTTAATCCATCCATTTTTAATTTTTTGTGCATGTTTTACATAATCTTCAATTTGGAGAATTGTAAAATTTTGAATGGTTTTTTTATTTTTATGATATTTTAGATACCAATTAACTGTTTTTTCAATACTTTCATCATAAGAATAAGTTGGTTTCCATTTCATTAAATTAAAAATTTTACTAGAATCAAGTTTTAATAATTTTGCTTCGTATAAATTATTTTTTTCAGTAATAATTTTACCCGCACCCCATTGATGTATAATTTTTTTTACTATAGATTCAACTGAAAGAGAATTTTTTGGAGATGGACCTACATTCCAAGGACCACTGAATTTCTTAGAATTTTTATCTAATTTACTACCTATTAATAAAAATCCTGAAAGAGATTCTAAAACATGTTGCCATGGTCTAATAGATCGAGGATTTCGTAAAATAATATTTTTTTTTGATATGAGTGATTTAATGCAATCTGGAATAAGTCTATAATTTGCCCAATCACCCCCCCCAATTACATTTCCAGCTCTAATAGTTGCTATGCCTGGACTATTTTTTTCATTGAAAAATGACTTTCTATAACTTGAAATAACTAATTCTGCTGCACCTTTACTTGCACTATATGGATCAGTTCCACCCATAGGATTATTTTCAATATGTGCACAATTGAATTCTTTATTTTCATATGCCTTATCACTTGTCATAATTAAACATGATTTAATGGATGAAATATCTCTAATTGATTCTAAAAGATTTGCAGTTCCAATAATGTTTGTAGAAAATGTTTCAATTGGGTTTTGATAAGATGGAACAACTAAGGCTTGAGCTGCTAAATGCATAACAATATCAGGTTTACATACAAATATTTCATGTGTAAGTTTTTTTTTATTATTTATATTACCTATTTTACTTGTTACAATTTTTTTCATATTTAGTATATTAAATAATGATGGTGATGTTGGAGGTTTTAGAGAATATCCGATAACTTTAGCACCGAGAAGAGTTAACCACAAGGATAACCATGTACCCTGAAAACCGGTGTGGCCAGTAAGAAAAACTACTTTATCCTTATAATATCCTCCAAAAAGATTTTTCATATCCATAGTAGGTATATTATTTTCAGTAATATTTTTTTGTACCATTATTTTATTTTAGAAATAGTTACAATAAAAAATTGCCTTTTATCTATAAAATTATTAATTTTTATAATTTACATTTATTTTAGTAGTCTAATTGATATACTTGCTCAATTTATTTAGACTGTGATAAAACAACACGAATTACATGCTCATAACCCTAGTCATGTATTTCGTCTATGGCAATATTTTAGAGTTGGTTGGGCCACATACTTTGGATTTATTTTTGCAGCACTGAATACTATAATTACAACATATTATCTTGCAATTGACAATATTTCCTTTCTTCAACAAGTCTTCCCAACATTTGGACATTATGTAATCTCAGTAATTTTAATTGGAATTCCTGTCTTAATTGGAGTTGGGTATATTCATACAAAACGAACAGCTGCATATAGAGAAGAGGCAAAAATACAAGTTGAAACAAACCCTCATGCTATTAGAAGTTTGGAAAATAAAGAATTAATGTTACTTGTTGTATACAAAATAAATGAATTATTAATTAAAAAAATAAATAAAAATAAATTTACAGAAAAAGAATTTCAAGAAATGAATACTTTAAAACAAAAAATTCAAGATCAAAATAATTGTAGAACCATTTCAAATATAATGTTGATAGATATAGATAATATCATAAAGGAATGAAATTATGGATGATCCAAGAAAAAAATCCACAAGTTTTAGAGCATGGTTCTATTTTAGAACAGGTTGGGCAGTTTACTTTGCATTCATGTTTGCAGCAGTAAATACATTAGTTGTTACATATTATCTTGCAATTGACAATATTTCCTTTCTTCAACAAGTCTTCCCAACATTTGGACATTATGTAATCTCAGTAATTTTAATTGGAATTCCTGTCTTAATTGGAGCTGGATATATTCATTTTAAAAAAAGTCCAGGATTCAAATCAGAAGCAGATATTGCAATTGAAAGTAATCCTCATGCTAGAAGAAATTTATTAAATACAGAAGCAATTCTTGCGGCATATCTATTTTCTAATGATTTAATGATGAAAATGCTAAAAGATGAAAAACTTACAGAAGACGAAATAAAAAAGTTCACAGAACTTCAGGATAAAATTAAAGAGCATTTTAAACAAAGAACAATCTCAGATAACAAATTTGATTTAGAATAATATCTACTATGTTAAACTAATAAAAGTTTGAAAATGGATTATCCTTGGTAAATCCAAAATGTTTTATTAATTGATTCTTCATAACACGATTTAAGTAATCTAAAAATAATTCTGCAGGTTCAAGTGAAGTACTTATAAAAATTTCATTAGTTATATCCGAAGAAAAAACGGTATTTTGATCAAATTCCATTCTTGCCAATTCACCATTATGAATTTTTAAATTTTTTACATTAGAATTTTTAAAAGAAGCATGTTTTAATTCAACATCATAAATTGTTAATCCACTTAAGTTAGAATCAATATATTTACTATCATTTAATTTTGTATTGACAATATTTGAAGTTGTTAAGTCAGTACCATCAAAAATACTTCCATTAATTCTAGAATGAGATAAATCAACGTTAGTTAAATTAGAATTTTTAAAAAATAATGCACTCGATACATGATTTAGTGATGAATTATTCAAATTAGTGTGAATAAAATTAATTTTTTTCATTGTAGATCCAGAAAAATCAACGTTAGTTAAATCTGAATTTTTAAAAGTTACATTTTGAAATAAAACGCCGATAAATTGAGTATTGTTAATAGTCATATCTTCAAATAAAATATTTTGTAGTACTGAGCCCGATAAATTTTTTTCATTTATGGTAGAATGTTCAAACGTTTTTTCATAAAGACTTAATCCAGTTAAACTATCTTGAGAAAAAATATCGCGTACATCATTTGAATTAACTGAAAACCCATAATGAGAATAGGCAACAGAGTTTCCTTTGGATTCAAAAATTAGTTCAGAATTAGTCAAGGGTTTGTAATTATCTAACATACTAGTACCAAAAAAATTGGTATTATCAAAAAATGTTCCATCAAAATCAGTATTCTTGATAGTTGCATTATAAAAATCAGCATTCTCTAAATTTGCATTCATTAAATTAGCATTAATTAAATTTACAAATCTTAAATTAGAATTTTGTAAATTTACCCCGTTAAAATTTGCACCATGTAAATTTACAGCATACAGATTAGTATTCTCTAAATTTTGATTTTCAAAATTAGAATTAGATAAATCCGCCCCCACAAAATTTGTATTTTCAAATATTGAAGTACTAAGATCAGCAAACATTAATTTTGCATTATGTAAATCTGTATTTCTAAAAATAGTATTGTCAAATTTCATATAAGCTAAATAAGCACCACAAAAATTTGCATTGGTTGCATCTGCATTTGTAAAATCAGTATTAATTAGATTTGATTTGTATAGGTTAACATTTTTTATAGTTGCATTTGTAAAATCAGCATTCTCTAAATTAGAATCTCTGAATGATGAACCATCCAATTTTGCATTTGTAAAATCAGCATTCTCTAAATTAGTAGCCCCAAAATTTACTCCATATAGAGTTGCATTTGTAAAATCAGCATTCTCTAAATTACTTCCATAGAAATAACTTCCAGATAAATTTGAACCCGTAAAAATAAATTTTTTAAGATCTAGATTATCAAGTTCTATGCCAATTAAATCACAATTTGAAAAATCTGATGATTGATATGTTATTTTATCTAATTTTTTATTATTACTGGTATCCATTAATAATGAACAATTTTCTGTTGCATCTGCAAATACACTCAATGGAATAAAAAATAATAAAATTATCAAGTAATACAATCTGTGTTGTTTCATAATTTAGATTTAATATAAATAATTGAATTTACTGGTGTTGGATCTGTTTTTCTTTTAATTGCAAGATAAATGGATGTATAATCGAGAACATAAATTAAATTCACAATTTTTGAAATTATATTTCCATCCACTGAAAAAATTTCTTTATATTCAATATTATTTTTCTCAAAATATTCTGAAAATATGTCTAATCTTTTTTTAGTTTCATTACTATCATCTTTTCCTCTTAGTAAAATTGGTTGTACTTTAGATGGTTTTTCCCATGACATAATTGCATTATGTGATGCTTCCATTATATCTTCAATTATTACGTGAGACTTAGTATTTTCTTGAAGTACACTTTTAAATCTAATTGCAACTGCTTGTAATCCCAATGGATAATATATCGTGGGAATGCCTTCCATCCATTTTGCAAGATTAAGTGACGGATTAGTTATGTTTAGATTTGTTGAATTAATTTTTTTACTTATATCTTCTAATCTTTTTATAGATTCAAAAATATCTTCTTTATTGATATTCAGTGATGAATATAGAACTTTTAAGATTGTGTAAAAATATGCTGTAAAAGATACTCTTGGAGAATGGAATTTAGTTACAATTCTATGTTCAATTTTATTTTTTTTACAGAATTCTAGTAATTTACCTCCTGAAGAAAATCCTATAATTTTACATTTTTTTTTATATGCAGATTTTATTAAAGATAAAGTTTCAGATGTATTTCCTGAAACACTAATTATTACTACAAGCGTATCTGAATTTACTGTTGTAGGTAAAAGATATCCTTTTACAACATTAACATGGATTCCTGTTTTAGATAAAATAGCTGAGAATACATCTCCAACAGATCCTGAACCTCCCATTCCTGCAAATACTATATGTTTCACATTATCAAAACTAATTTCATCTTGATTTGATTGAAACGAATTTAGTGCTATTTTTGACCATTCATCATAAACTTTATACATTTTTTCTAAATCATATTTTTCTATATTTGAAATATTCACTAATTTGAATTTAATATGTCTAATAAAATATCTATCTACAATACACTTCTCCTATTGGTTTTTAAAAAGCCTAATTTTCTATAAAATTATGGATAACATGACTGGTTTACGCACAGTAGAGTGGAAAAATAATAAAGTGATAATGATTGAACAAACAAAGCTTCCCAATGAATTAATTTTTGTAGAATATGATGATTTTAACCAAGTTGCAAATGCTATCAAAACTTTGATAGTTAGAGGTGCACCTGCAATTGGAGTATCTGGTGCATTTGGATTAGGGTTAGCTGCTTTGCAAAGTAAAGCGACAACAACAGAAGAATTATTATCTGACTTGGAAGATGCAAGAAAAATTCTTTTTGCAACAAGACCTACTGCTGTAAATTTAGGTTGGGGACTAGAAAAAATCATGAATGTTGCAAATACTGGAGAATCTACTGAACAAATCCGAGAACTAGTAATTTCTACTGCTAAAAAAATGGCAGATGACGATATTGAAATTAATAAAACAATGGGGAAAAATGGTGCTTCACTTTTTAATGATAATGATACCATAATGACTCATTGTAATGCTGGTGCTTTAGCTACTGTCGCATATGGAACTGCATTAGGTGTAATTCGTGCAACTAGGGAGAGTGGAAAAAATATTAAAGTGATTGCTACTGAAACAAGACCAATTCAACAAGGTTCACGTTTAACTGCATTTGAGCTAAAACATGATGGGTTTGATGTTAGTTTAGTTCCTGATACTGCTGTGGGATATTCTATGGCAAATGGATTGGTAAACAAAGTTGTAGTTGGTGCAGATAGAATTGTAAAAACTGGACATGTCTTTAATAAAATTGGAACATATCAAGTTGCAACAATGGCAAAACAACACGGAATTCCATTTTATGTTGCAGCCCCATTATCTACAATTGATATGGAAACAAAAGCTGATGATGTCGTTATTGAGATGAGAAAAGCAAGTGAAGTTACAGGTATTGGTGATAAAAAGACTGCACCTGATGATATTAATGTCATTAATCCGGCATTTGATATGACTCCTCCTGAACTTATTGCAGGAATCATTACTGAAAAAGGTGTAGCTACAGCTCCATATGAGAAATCTATTCCAAAATTATTTGAAGTTAACAACTAATAGTTATGGAAATCTAACCTGGTAGTTATCTCTATGTTCAAAATTTGTTTCATAGGGTGGATTTCCTAATGAGATTGATCTGTATAGTTTACATTGTATTTTTTCAATAAAACTATTTTCAAAACAAACATCAGTTAAAGTAGTGGAATCAATTACGGCGTTGTGAAGATTGGTATTTTTTACATATGATTTTAGTAAGTTAGCTCCAGATAGATTGGATTCTGAGAGATTTACCGCACCAAGATCAGCCATGTAAAAATTGGAATGTATGAGTATAGATTTTTTAAGATTTGCATTATTCAAAAAAGAATAAGATAAATCAGAATAAGATAGGTCTGAATGAGAAAAATTTGTTCTCTGAAGGAGAGTGTTACGAAATTTATTATTAGTTAGATCAAAATTTGACAGATCCATTCCTGATAGATTTGCACTAGAAAAATTAGTATTTTTTATAGTTGCATTAACTAATGATGATTCTTGTAGTAACGCACCCATAAAATTTGCAGAATTTATTTCAGAATTCTCAAAAATAGACTTCTGTAGAAAAGTGCCAATAAATTTTGTTCCAAATATCTTGGTATTTGAAAAGTTAGCTTTTTCTGCGTATGCCCCATTAAAATTTGCACCTGATAAATTAGCACCTGTGAAATTGGCACCTGATAAATTAGCACCTGTGAAATTGGCACCAAGTAAATCTGAAAAAGACAAATCAATATTTTCCAGATTGGCATATGAAAGATCAGTTTCAG
>Ga0233434_1002006_pt1 | contig 18594 bp, 20 predicted proteins | sample SI_122_August201_4_FD_182738 | JGI IMG/M metagenome (GOLD analysis project Ga0233434, IMG submission 182738) | Seawater microbial communities from Saanich Inlet, British Columbia, Canada - SI_122_August2016_120_MG | ecosystem: Environmental > Aquatic > Marine > Inlet | place: Canada: British... | reverse complement strand
CTTCGCATTCATTTCGGACACAGGCTTCTTCACATAAGGTTTCGGTGGGGCAGACACGGGCGCACATGCCACCCATGATGTTTTGCTGGAAGATGGTTTCGGCAGACCCGGTTGTGTCCCCCGTCGCGATTTGGCGAATAAACAAGGGTATATCAATGCTTGTGGGACAGGCAGTCATACATGGGGCGTCAAAGCAAAAGTAACAACGGCTCGCCTCTACACTCGCCTGGTGAGAATCCAATGGCGAATGGATATCGTCAAAGTTCTGTTTGTACTGCCCGGCATCCAAGCGGCCCGACGATATTCCCTGCGTATTTGAAGTGTTGCCCATTGTCTTTGTCTCCGAGTCAGAAAACGTCCCTATATGAGTGGCCGTTGAACAACCCGGCTCTTAACATCATTTAAACAAAACCTGTCCAATCGGTCAAGTTTTATTGGGCCGAGTTTATCGTCGAAGGAGAACCAGCCCTGTGCCCGCAATGATCAGGAAAATACCCACTGTTCGTGTCGTTGTGATTGGTGCCTCGCCGTACCCCAGCAAACCGAAGCGGTCGAAGACTAACGCTGCGACCATTTGACCACAAAGCAAAACCGATACCAGTGCCGTGGCACCAATTCGAGGAGCCACGTACATAGAAGTGGCAACAAAAAATACGCCAAGGAACCCACCAAACCATCCCCAATAAGGCGTTTTGTCCAGAGCAATGGATAATGAAAATGGTGGCGCAACAAACATACGTATCGCGAGTACGGTAACGGCACTGACACACAACGAAACAGTAGCAGCATTCAGCGCGCCACCAATATTACTGGATAGTGTACTGTTGAGCCCGGGCTGTGCGATCAGCACAACACCGCAACAAAATGCCAATAGAACATAGAACCCGAATGGCGACAATAACCCCATAGAGGACACTACTTCGTGCCATACATTCGGTCACCAGCATCACCCAGCCCAGGCATAATATAACCATGATCATTGAGCTCACGATCGAGCGCTGCCGTAATAATTGGTACGTCGGGGTGCTCTTTCTGAAAAACATTTACACCTTCGGGTGCAGCCAGCAGACAAACAAATTTAAGATTCTTCGCGCCAGCATCCTTGACCCTCTGTACTGCCGCAGCCGCTGAATTACCAGTTGCCAGCATGGGGTCCACAACAATGCAGAGTCTCTCATCAAGGCTATGCGGCATCTTCATATAGTATTCGACGGGCTTCAGGGTTTTGGGATCGCGGTACAAACCCACGTGCCCCACACGCGCCGACGGGATCAGATCGAGAATGCCATCCAGCAAGCCATTGCCAGCGCGCAAAATTGAAATCAGGCACAGTTTCTTACCACCGAGCTTCGGCGAAGAAAATGTCTCAAGGGGCGTGTCCACATCCACCATTTTGATATCCAGATCGCGGCAGACCTCATAAGCCAATAACAAGCTGATCTCGCGTAACAGTTGCCGGAACAGCGCGGTCGGTGTGTCTTTGTCACGCATAAGCGTCAGTTTATGCTGAACCAATGGATGGTGGACTACGGTGACATTGTTATCGGACATATTCTGCTCTCTTCAATGATCAAAGGGAAAATGTTACGGTCTCATCACCTGAACCCAGTGAGACAACGGGGTGGGCCGCAGGTGTCGTGGAAATAACCGAGCCGCGCCGAATCACAAATAGGCGGGCAGGTTTGAGACGAAGGGCCTCGATAGGGTCCTGACACTGCAACACAACCATATCTGCATTGCATCCCAAGTCGAGTCCATATCCATCCAGGCCTATAGCACGTGCTGCATTGTTCGTTACGGCGTCAAATACTGCATGCATTTCATCGACGCCGGTCATCTGACCGACATGAAGCCCCATGTGGGCGACGTCGAGCATGTCATGGCTGCCAAGGCTGTACCAGGGGTCCATGACACAGTCATGCCCCATAGCCACATTGATACCCGCTGCCATCAATTCCTTGACCCGTGTCATACCACGACGCTTGGGATAAGTATCGTGGCGGCCCTGTATCGTGATGTTGATGAATGGATTGGCGATGGCATGAATGTTGGCTTCGGCCATCAGTGGAATCAACTTGGAGACATAATAGTTATCCATGGAGTGCATGGATGTGAGGTGTGATCCCGTCACCCGGCCATTTAATTTCAGGCGTTGCGTCTCATATGTAAGGGTCTCAATATGACGGGACAAGGGATCGTCTGATTCGTCGCAATGCATATCCACCATCAAACCGCGTTCGGCCGCTATTTCACAGAGCTGCCTCACCGACTCGGCACCATCAGCCATGGTGCGTTCAAAATGGGGTATACCGCCGACAACATCCACACCCATGTCCAGGGCGTGAATCAGATTTTCTCGCGCGCCAGGAGATCGCAAAAAACCATCTTGCGGGAACGCAACCAGTTGCAGGTCAAGCCATGGCTTCATCTCTTCGCGCACATCGATCAGAGCCTGAACTGCCAACAACCGTTCGTCCGACACATCCACATGACTTCGAATTGCCAACGTACCGCGGGCGATAGACCACCGACACATGCGTAACGCGCGTGCTTTAATTTCGTCAACCGTGAGCGTGGGTTTCAACTCCCCCCAAAGGGCGATGCCTTCAAGCAAGGTGCCACTGTCGTTAACCCTTGGCTGGCCATAAGTGAGGGCTGAATCCATATGGAAATGGCTGTCAACAAAAGGTGCGGTTACCAAATGACCAGCTGCATCAATTTCGGTCTGCGCCTCGCCGTCCATGTTCTGTTCAACGGCGACAATTTTGCCGTCGAGAACGGCGATATCTGTTGGTTGTTTGTCACGTGGGGTTCGTGCATTCCGGACGATCAAGTCAAGCATCTAAATTCTCGTTTCAGTTATATCCGCTCACCACGTCGGAACGGTATCAACAACGCTTTAGGGTATTGCGCCCGCCGCGCCATCACGATCATTGCGGCAATACTTAACACGTAGGGCAACATCAGGAAGAACTGGTATGGAATGAGCCCCCCTGTAAATTGTTGCGCACGCACTTGCATGGCGTCAAGACCAGCGAACAACAGCGCCCCCAACAGCGCTTTGCCGGGGCGCCATGACGCAAAAATCACCAGCGCAACACAGATCCAGCCACGCCCGTTGATCATCCCGAAGTAGAATGCATCGAATGCCGACATCGTAAGATATGCGCCACCTACTGCCATAAAGGCGCTGCCGGTTGCCACAGCCGCTGTGCGCACTGTCAGCACGTTGATACCCTGCGCTTCGACGGCCATTGGGTTTTCCCCCGCCATACGAACAGCAAGCCCCACCGGCGTTCGATAAAGCACGTATATGACAACAGGTACGACCGCAAAGCAGAAATAGGTCATTGGCGTATGAGAGAAGATAGCTTCGCCGAAGAACGGCATGTCAGATAACCCGGGAATATTGATTGGCCGGAACGGAACAATTTTTGGCGGTGTCGTACTGGACGGTAACATCATGCGAAATACGAAAAAACTGAGCGATGACGCCAGCATGGTGATGCCAATACCCGATACATGCTGCGACAAACCGAGATGAACCGCGAATAAGCTATGTAACAGGCCGAACAGCGCACCAATGAACGCCGCGAACATCAATCCCGTCCACAGATCACCGCCCTGGTATACCCACATCCAGCCTGACATGGCACCGATGGTCATGATGCCTTCAATGCCCAGATTGAGCACACCTGCCCGTTCGCAGATCAATTCACCAATGGTGCCAAGAATTAGTGGGCAGGCGATTCTGATCGTTGCCGCCCAGAAGCCGGCTGTAAGGAATATTTCAAGTAGATCACTCATTGCGCCCCCTATCGGACCCGTACGCGGTACTGGGTCAGCATTAGACTGACCAGCACAGCAAGGACAGATACCGCGACCATGACATCGGCAATGTAGTTCGGAATATTAACAGCCCTGCTCATGGAATCCGCACCCACATAGATACCGGCGAGAAAGATTGCTGAAGCAATGACGCCCAATGGGTGAAGATTGGCCAACATAGCAACCGCAATCCCGGCATAGCCAAACCCCGGTGACAGATCCAGCGTCAAATACCCTTTAAGACCTGCGACCTCCGTCACGCCAGCGAAACCGGCCAATCCACCACTAATCAGGGCGACACGCAGAACCGTCAGATTGATACTGATTCCAGCAAACGTTGCCGCAGATGGATTGTGCCCGACGGCCCGGATTTCATAGCCCCATATAGTGAAGCGCATGACAAACCAGACCATAACTGCGGAGATTACACCGATGATGAAGCCTAAGTGGAGTCGGCTTTTCTCCATAATTCGAGGCAACACACCTTCATCAATGATCGCGGCGGCCTGCGGCCATCCCATGGACATGGGGTCTCTCAATGGCCCTTCCAGCAAATAGTTCACAAATAGCAGAATGATAAAGTTCAGCAGTAAAGTCGTGACGACTTCATCAACACTAAGTTTGCTTTTCAGATACACCGGCAACAACAACACAACGCCACCCGCCAGTGCCCCGCCAACAAAAAGCAGCGGAATCATCAGCGTCGGGTGCAGCGTTACCAGTCCGGTTCCAAGATAAGTTGCTGCCAGTGCGCCGCAGTACAGTTGGCCCTCGGCACCGATGTTCCAGAATCGGGCCCGGAAAGCGACAGCAGCAGCGAGCCCCGTCAGCATCAAGGGCGTCGCCCGTGTCAGTGTCTCGGTAAGAGCAAAACGAGACCCAAAGGCCCCTTTCAGCAAATGTCCATAGGCTTCAAATACCGATTCCCCGGTCCACATGATCAGGCCGGATGTCAAAACTAGTGCAACACCAATGGCGCCGACTGGAGCGAGTAGTACAAGCCAAAACGATACGGATTCGCGGGGTTCCAGCCTCATGCCACGCCTGCTCGATTGAGGTTTTTACCATGGCCCAGATCACCTGCCATCATGATCCCGATGTCCTGAGCTGTTACTTCGTCAACCGATAAAGGTTCACTTATATTTCCGTGATAGATCACAACAATCTTGTCAGCCAACGCGAACAACTCATCCAGATCCTCAGAGACCAGTAAAACACCGGCTCCTGCACGTTTTGCCGCCAATAGGCGCTCATGCACGGCCGCGATAGCACCTTCATCAAGACCGCGCACGGGTTGGTTCGCCAAAATAAATCGAGGTTCATTTTGTAATGTGCGAGCCAAAATAAGTTTTTGCATATTACCGCCCGACAGTTGTTTTGTGGGCATCTCCATGGTTTTGCAACGCACGTCGAAATGCTCAATCAGATTTCGGGAAAACTCTCGGCAAGCGTCGAAATCAATGATCCGCCCGAACCGCCACAGTGGCTTTTCTCTCAAGTTTTCGCTAATCATGTTTTCCCAGACCGTCATGTCGCCAACCACGCCTTTTGCGTGACGATCTTCGGGGATCCGACCGATTCCCGTAGCGATAAAAGACCGTGCTGAATAATCTTTGACCGTGTCCCCGGCGATGCGCACGGAACCTGACGTTGGTGCCCGTAATCCGCTGAGCAGATCGCCCAGTGCGGATTGCCCGTTCCCGGCGACCCCGGCGAGGCCGACAATTTCATGTTTGTGGATAGAGAGGGATACACCGTCCAGCAGTGGCTTGTGCCCACGTCCACCGGATACGACGACGTTATCAATCTCGACAACTGGCGCGCCCGCTTCCATGTGTTCGACTTTCGGTCGCGACACCTCGCGCCCCACCATCATTTCAGCAAGACTATCGCGATTGGCGTCCTTGGTCGCGATTTCGCCAACCATGCAACCACGACGCAGAACGTTCACCCGGTCGCTGATAGCTAGAATTTCGTGCAGCTTGTGGGAAATGAAAATTATGGACAAGCCACGCGCGACCATGGTGCGTAGGGTCGCAAAAAGGCTGTCAACTTCCTGGGGAGTCAGCACCGCCGTCGGTTCGTCCAGAATAAGAATCTTGGCACCACGGTACAACGCCTTCATGATTTCGACGCGTTGGCGTTCGCCAACGGAGATGTCCGCCACCAACTTGTCAGGCTCGATATGCATGCCGAATTCTTCAGCAAGGGCCGCCAACCTGATTTTGGCCTGCGCCGTATTTGATTTCCATGAGGTCAAGGGCTCGGTGCCCAAAACGATATTCTCAAGAACACTAAGGTTGTCAGCCAACGTGAAGTGTTGATGCACCATGCCAACACCGGCATCAATCGCTGCATCTGTTGCCCCCGGCATGAGCCGTGTTCCAAACAACTCTATCTCACCCTGATCGGCGACGTAGTGTCCGAACAGAATATTCATAAGCGTGGTTTTGCCGGCACCATTTTCGCCAAGAAGGGCGAGAACCTCGCCCTCGCTCAAAGTCAGGGAGATGTTGTCGTTGGCGACCAGTGAGCCGAAGCTCTTTGTAATTCCCTTGATGTCCAGGACCGTCATCAACCAGGCCTCTCGAAAAAGCTCGGTGGAGGGTTTGCCAGGAAAGGCACGCCCTCCACCGTTGTTCAGGCATTAGGTATTTAGTGCAACTAGAAGGTCGACTTGGGTTCCTCGTCGTTGATTTCGACCGTAAAGCTGCCGGACATGATCTCAGACTGTAACTTGGCAACCTTCGCTTTCACGTCAGCAGAAATCTGGCTGTCAAATTCATAGTACGGTGCCAAGGATGCGCCGCCTTTTGCCATCATGGTCCATTCCTTGTAGTTGGCCGCTTTGAACGTTCCGGCTTTTACTTCGGCAATGGCATTGCCAATGGCAGATTCCATATGCCACAGGGCAGATGTCACAACCACGTCCGTGCCATTTTCTTCCTTGTTCATATCGTTGACATTGCCGAATGCCACAATGCCTTTTTCACGGGCAGCATCCACAACACCAGCACGTTCGGCATAGAGAACATCAACACCCGTTTCTATTTGTGCAAAAGCAGCTTCTTTTGCTTTGGGCGGATCATACCAGGAACCAATGAAGTTGACCTTGAACTCCACATCCGGGTTTGTTGACCGTGCGCCAGCCATGAAGGCATGGAACAACCTGTTAACTTCACCGATTGGATACCCACCAACCATGCCGATTTTATTCGACTTGGTCATGGTTCCGGCGATCATGCCCATCAGATAGCAAGGTTCATGGATATAGTTGTCGAAGACGGCAAAATTGGAGCCATGGGGCTCGAACGGGTCACCCATCAAAAATGAGATGTTTGGATAATCATCCGCAACCTGACGTGCTTCTTTGCTGATACCAAAGGCCTCACCGACGATGAGGTTTACGCCGCTCTCGGCATATTCGCGTAACACTCTTACATAGTCCGTGTTCGCCACTTTTTCGGAAAAGACGTATTCGATATCGCCCGCGTTGGCTGCCTTGTCCAGGGCCTGATGCAAACGAGCATCCCATTTTTGCTGGATCGGCTGGGTATAGATGCCCGCAACCTTAATTTTTGCAGCTTGTGCCGCGTGACTCGTGATGGCGACCTGTGCTGCGATTGGCACTGCCAACGCATACGCCAGAAAACGCCGCTTTGTAATCTTTCGTAAAGTCATTATGTGAAGCTCCCTATTGAAAATTTTGGATCGCTTTTGATACACCTTAAATCTTCGCGATTCTTTGAATGTTTTTCTAAGTCCGTTTTTTTCTGGATATTACCAAACCAAAAATTGACCAATCGGTCAAGTATGAAAACACCTACACCATTTTGATCCCTATCCCCTTTAAAATAATTTGCGTTACGGTTTCCGTGGCATGTTTGTATTTTTCATCTGACAATGCCTTGCCACCATTCAACGCGCCGATCTGATGCTCGAAGTCAGCATAGTGCTGGGTCGTCGCCCAGATCATATAAAGCAGAGATTGGGGGTCGATGGCATCTATCTTTCGTTCCGCGATCCAACGCTCGATAATCTTGACCCGTGATGCGGTCCAGTCATTGAGGGTTGTCTCCAGAAATCCCTGTATCTGTGGCGCACCGTGCATGATCTCCTGGGCCCATATTTTTGAGCCGAGAGGATGCATACGGGAAATCTCCATTTTGGCGCGGATATACCGACCCAAGGCATCAGCAGGATCGTCACAGTCATCGAACGTCTCTGCCGCGTGAAGCCATATCGAAAATATCCGACTAATAATCGTCTGATATAACGCTTCCTTAGTGGGGTAATAGTAGTGCAGATTTGCCTTGGGTATTCCCGCCCGGCTGGCAATCAGGCTGGTGGTTGCCCCGGCAAATCCCAATTCGGAAAACACTTCTTCGGCGGCGATAAGGATCGCTTCTTCATTTTTCACACGAGGTTTGGATTTTTTTTGCATAACATTCATGAGGTTCGTGCTCGACGATGATTTTCAGATTCCAATTGATCGCGCTCCAAAATATGAGTACTTTTAGTTTCTTGACCGGATGGTCAATTTTACTGGTACACTTGTCGAGAGTAAATAGATTAAAAATCAAATCCACAAATAGTGACTGACATCAGGGAATTTAAGGGAGACTCACATGCCAGAAAACAGGAATCTAGGAATTGACGGGCAACGTCTGTGGGACAGCTTGATGGAAATGGCGAAAATTGGCGCGACTGAAAAAGGAGGTTGCTGCAGACTGGCGCTGACTGATCTGGACCGGGAAAGCCGGGACTTGTTTGTGAAGTGGTGTGAAGACGCCGGGTGTTCCATTCGAGTCGACAAAATGGGCAATATTTTCGCTAGGCGGTCCGGTCGCAATAATGATCTACCACCCGTCATGACCGGTAGCCACCTGGACACTCAACCCACCGGTGGGCGCTTCGATGGCGTTTACGGCGTTCTGTCAGGTTTGGAAGTGATCCGTACCCTGAACGACCTGGGTTATGAAACGGAACACCCGATTGAAGCAGCCGTATGGACCAACGAAGAAGGGTCGCGGTTCGCGCCAGCCATGGTTTCCTCCGGTGTGTTCGCAGGTGTGTATGATCTGGAATACGGTCTGTCACGGGCCGATGAGGACGGCAAAACCATGGGCGAAGAACTGGAACGCATTGGCTACGCCGGACCTGATGAAGTCGGTGGGCGTGATGTGCATGCATTTTTCGAGGTTCACATCGAACAGGGCCCCATTCTTGAGGAAGAAGATATCACAATTGGCGTGGTAACCGACGCACAGGGCCAACGTTGGTATGAGCTCACGTTGACCGGTGTTGAATCCCATGCCGGACCAACGCCCATGGAACGCCGCAAAGATGCGTTGCTTGGTGCAGCAAGGGTAGTCGAACTGGTGAATAAGACAGGACACGACAACGCACCAGTGGCCTGTGCCACGGTTGGCATGATGAACGTCTACCCCAATTCCCGTAACGTGATACCCGGGCAGGTCTTTCTGACCATTGATATCCGACACCCAAATGACGATGTTCTGACAGGCATGGATGCTGCAATTCGCGATGGGATCGCCAAGATTGCCAGCGACATCGGCCTGGAAAGTGATCTCACGCAGATTTTCTATTATGCGCCCGTCTCGTTTGATGAAGGGTGCGTCGATTCCGTCCGGCGTGGCACCGAAGATTGCGGCTATTCCGCCCGCGATATCGTGGCAGGGGCGGGGCATGATGCCTGTTACATGGCCCAGGTCGCACCGACCTCGATGGTATTCGTTCCCTGCGTCGATGGCATCAGCCACAATGAGGTCGAAGATGCAAAACCCGAGTGGATAACAGCGGGTTGCGATGTCCTGTTGCGGGCCATGCTGGACAAAGCTGGACACCACAGCCAATGATCAACGATGGGTCAGATCATCAATCCGTTGTCGATATACAAAATCTTGGCCTGACATTCGAGACCACAGACGGCCCCGTTTATGCTTTGTCCGATGTCAATCTACAGATTGAGCAAGGTAGCTTTGTTTCTTTTATCGGGCCGTCCGGTTGTGGCAAAACAACATTGTTGCGGACGATAGCTGACCTTGAGACCGCAACGAGCGGCACCATATCCGTCAATGGCGTATCGCCCCATGAGGCACGCATGAACCGCGCCTATGGTTACGTGTTTCAAGCGGCCGCGCTCTATCCTTGGCGCACCGTTGAACGTAACGTGACGCTGCCGCTTGAGGTCATGGGTCTCCCGAAGAAAGAACAGAAAGACCGTGCAGAAAAATACCTAGCGATGGTTGACTTAGCTGGGTTCGAAAGAAAATTTCCCTGGCAATTATCCGGCGGCATGCAGCAACGGGTATCCATCGCCCGCGCACTATCCTTTGATCCCGCCTTGCTATTGATGGATGAGCCTTTTGGCGCACTTGACGAAATTGTCCGCGACCACCTGAACGAACAATTGCTGCAGTTGTGGCACAAGACCCAGAAGACCGTCGTTTTCGTTACGCATTCCATCCCCGAAGCCGTATTTCTATCATCAAGAATTGTTGTCATGTCACCCCGACCAGGTCGGATTATTGATGTCATCGACACAGATTTTCCCCACGACAGGACGTTGGAATTCAGGGAGACACCTAAATTCCTGGAAATAGCCCACCGCGTTCGCGAAGGGCTACGCGCGGGGCACAGTTATGACGACTAGTGTTATCACAAACGTCGATACAACTGGGTTAAGTCGGCCCGGGTGGTTCTCTCGGGCTTTGGCGGGCAATGCCCTGCCCGTACTGATTGTTTCCATTGCAATTATTATCGTCTGGTACGCTGCCACGATCTATATGAATGCCACAATGCAAGTGGATCAGTTCGAGCGCGCCGGGCAGGAATGGTCGTATGGAGAACTCGTCGCGGGCACCATGTCCCAGGAGCGGCCACTTCTCCCCGCACCACATCAGGTCATTGCTGAAATGACAAAAACGATTTTTGGCAAGAAAATCACGTCGAAGCGCAGTCTAGTCTATCACTCATGGGTGACATTGTCCTCGACTCTGCTCGGATTCGCCGCCGGAGGGTTGCTCGGCGTCTTGTTGGCAACCGGGATCGTCCATTCCAAAGCGTTGGAAAAAAGCCTGTTACCCTGGATTATATCTTCACAAACCATTCCCATTCTTGCCATCGCGCCGATGGTTATTGTCGTGCTCGGTGCCGTCGGGTTCAAAGGTTTGGTGCCAAAAGCCATGATATCCATGTATCTCGGCTTCTTCCCCGTGGCCATTAGCATGGTAAAGGGTTTGCGATCGCCTGATGTGTTACAGATGGACCTGTTGCGAACTTACAACGCCTCCCGTATCCAGGTGTTCGGACTGCTGCGCTGGCCGTCATCCATGCCTTTCCTGTTCGCCAGTTTAAAAATAGCCGTCGCCATTAGTTTGATCGGCTCAATCGTAGGTGAATTACCTACAGGTGCCCAAGCTGGTCTCGGTGCTCGCTTGCTGGCAGGGTCGTATTATGGGCAAACCATACAGATATGGTCTGCCTTGTTCATGGCCGCGTTTCTCTCTGCCTGTCTGGTTGGCCTCATCGGTGTTGTGGAGCGGATCGTGCTCCATCGTATGGGGGCACGTCAGTGATGGAGACCCGCTATATCCGTGACACCTTTTGCGCCACCTCCCTTTTGCTTATGGCGTTATCCATCGCACTGGGCGTCAGCGAACTGCCCAACGGCGCGTTTGTTCCCATCATTCTGGTTATTCCGGCTGTATTCGCATGGCGCGGATGTAATCGCCCCATTGATGCCTGGGTTGTGATTGGCGGTGCGGTCCTTGGGGCTTTTGTTATCGTGGAGGGTGTACATCAGCAACCGCTCGTTGGGCGTAGCAACGCTGGATTGTGGATATTCCTATTGGCTATCTGGGCCCTCGCATGGCGTGGAATTGATCGAGTTGCGAACTATTCGTCTCTGATAACATGGCGACAACGCCTCGCAGATATTGCCGTTCCGATTGCATTTGGATTGTGGTTGTTGTTTTTGTGGGAGGCGGTCGTCGTCGGCCTTAGTGTCCCGCAAGTTCTATTACCACCGCCATCCATGATCGGTGTCAAATTTGCGGCATCGCTAAGTATTCTGTGGGCCGACTTTGTGCAGACTTTTTTGAAGGCCGTTGTCTCGGGTTATATTCTTGGCTGCGGGTCTGGTCTCCTCGTGGCGGTCCTGATAGATCGGGTACCATTTCTGCAACGCGGGTTGATGCCCATTGGCAACATGGCCAGTGCCTTACCGATTGTCGGCGTTGCGCCCATTATGGTCATGTGGTTTGGCTTTGATTGGCCGTCAAAAACTGCCGTCGTTGTGATCATGACATTTTTCCCCATGCTGGTAAATGCCCGAGCCGGTCTGGGCGCAGCCGGACGCCTGGAAGAAGAACTTCTGGCGTCCTATGGGGCGACATATTGGCAGACGCTATTGTGGTTGCGCATTCCTGCGTCACTGCCATTTGTGTTCAATGCCCTGAAAATCAACTCAACCCTCGCCCTGATCGGCGCTATCGTGGCCGAGTTTTTTGGCACACCGATCGTTGGTATGGGATTTCGAATATCCACTGAAGTTGGTCGGATGAATGTGGATATGGTCTGGGCTGAAATTCTGGTAGCTGCCATTGCCGGCTCAATGTTTTACGGCATCATGACCTTACTGGAACGATATTTTACGTTCTGGCATCCGTCTTATCGCAAGAGCACTTAATATCTGAAACCATAACTAAAGAAACACAAAAACAGGAGGAGGACCCCAATGAAAAAACTATTAGTCGGATTAATCGCCGTCGTCATGATGGCTAGTGCCCAAGCATCTAATGCTGCAGACAGTGTGACATTGCAACTCAAATGGGTAACCCAGGCACAGTTTGCTGGATACTACGTCGCACAGGCGAAGGGCTTTTATAATGACGCCGATCTTGATGTAACAATCAATCCAGGCGGGCCTGATGTTGCTCCGCCACAGGTGATCGCGGGCGGTGGTGCCGACGTGGTTATTGACTGGATGCCATCTGCACTGGCGTCCCGCGAAAAAGGCGTGGCCTTGGTTAACATTGCACAACCTTTCAAAACTTCAGGCATGATGTTGACATGTCGCAAGGATACCGGAATCAAGACACCGGAAGATTTCCGCGGCAAGACACTCGGCGTGTGGTTCTTTGGCAATGAGTATCCGTTCCTGAGCTGGATGGCCAAACTTGGCATTCCAACAGATGGCAGCGCTGGGGGTGTGACAGTATTAAAGCAGGGATTTAACGTTGACCCACTCCTGCAAAAACAGGCCGATTGTGTTTCTACCATGACCTACAATGAGTACTGGCAGGTCATTGACGCTGGCCTTACGCCTGATGATCTCGTCGTGTTCAAGTACGAAGATCAAGGTGTGTCTACCTTGGAAGACGGTTTGTATGTGCTCGAAGAAAACCTGAGCGATGCCGCTTTCGTTGACAAGATGGCCCGTTTCGTCGCCGCCAGCATGAAGGGTTGGGAATGGGCACGAAACCATCAGCAGGAAGCTGCAGAAATTGTACTTGAAAATGACATGACCGGTGCTCAGACAGAAAAACACCAGGTTCGTATGATGGGCGAGATCAATAAATTGACGGCCGGCTCGAACGGTAAACTGAATGTTGCGGATTACGAACGCACGGTTCAGACGCTGCTGTCCGGCGGGTCAGATCCGGTTATTTCCATGGCACCAAGCGGAGCGTGGACTCACGACGTCTGGAATAAAGCAAACGGTATGTAGACTTATTGGTCACCCCCCGTAGCACCGCAGAGTCGTTGCGGGGGGTGGTTCTTTTACTGTGATATACCAATGAAAATAGAGGAGGCTAATATGGCTGTTCATATTAAGGGCGGAACCGTGGTTACCGCCGACAAGACGTTTCGGGCGGATGTGGTTAGTGATGGTGGTGTTATCGTCGCGGTTGGCGATGACCTGGAGACACCAACCGGCGCGGAAGTCATTGATGCGGGAGGTTGCTATGTCATGCCAGGCGGCATCGACCCCCACACCCATATGGAACTTCCTTTTATGGGGACGGTAGCTTCCGAGGATTTCTTTACCGGGACTACAGCGGGTGCCGTTGGCGGCACAACAATGATCATTGATTTTGTCATCCCCGGACCCCAGCAGGATGTTATGGAGGCTTATCACACATGGCGGGGATGGGCTGAAAAAGCTGCCACAGATTACAGCTTCCACGTAGCCATTACATGGTGGGATGACACTGTCAAAAAAGCCATGGAAACATTAACGACAGAACATGGGGTCAATAGCTTCAAACACTTCATGGCCTATAAGGGCGCCATCATGGCCGATGATGAAATACTGGTGAACAGTTTCAGCAACGCACGCGAACTGGGGGCCATCTGTACTGTCCATGCGGAAAACGGCGAACTGGTATTTCATTTGCAGCAAGAACTGATCAAGCAGGGCATAACCGGCCCAGAAGGCCACCCCCTTTCTCGACCGCCAGCGTGTGAGGGCGAGGCAGCAGATCGGGCAATCCGAATCGCCCAGGTTCTCGACACCCCTCTTTATATTGTCCACAATTCGTGTGAGGACGCCCTCAAAGCTATTACCCGCGCCCGTCAAGAGGGTCAACGGGTGTATGGCGAGGTTCTGGCCGGACACCTGCTGATTGATGACAGTGTTTATCGTCATCCTGATGTGGATTTTGCCGCCCACCATATTATGAGCCCACCATTCCGCCCAAAAGGACACCAGGAGGCTCTGTGGCGTGGCCTGCAGGCCGGTATGCTGCAAACCACAGCAACCGATCACTGCTGTTTCTGCACTGAACAGAAACGGGCTGGCATCGATGACTTTACCAAGACACCCAACGGAACAGGCGGCGTTGAAGATCGCATGCATGTGTTATGGACCCACGGCGTGGGTACCGGTCGGCTTACCATGAATGAATTCGTCGCTATTACATCCACCAACGCAGCAAAGATATTCAATATTTATCCTCGCAAGGGTGCTGTTGAAGTGGGATCAGATGCTGATTTGGTGGTATGGGATCCGGAGAAAGAACGCACGATCAGCAAGGATACCCATCATCAGAATATTGACTTCAATATTTTCGAAGGCATGACGGTAAAAGGCGTCAACATCGCCACGCTGAGCCAGGGTAATATTGTCTACCTCGATGGCGACGTCAGAACCCAGCAGGGTGCAGGTCGTTACGTGAACCGACCGACGTTTGCGCCCTACTTTGGTGCCATGGATATTGCCCGAAAAAACAAGGAACCAACGCCAGTCGAACGATGACTGCAAAAATATCGGGGATTTTCTTGGCATAAAACAGCCGTTCTTACTGAGGTATACCTGTGCCTGCAGAGCGCAGTGTCAGAGGAAACGAGCTTGAGTAAGTGGATTGGTGCCCGTAGTTTCCGTGGATGAAAAATCCATTCCGATACTTCAAAACCTCACCTGATATCATCCGCCTAGCTGTGATGTTGTATGTTCGGTACCCGCTTGTCTCTAAGGCAAGTGGAGGGTTTACTGCACGAACGCGGCATTGATGTTAGCTACGAAACTGTTCGCGCTTGGTGGAACCGATTTGGTCCGATCTTCGCGGCGGAGATTAGAAAGAACCGAATTGCATCAACTCAGAACTGTCCTCAATGGAAATGGCATCTGGACGATGTATTTGTTCGGATCAGTGGCGAAACGCACTACCTTTGGCGCGCGATCGATCATGAAGGCGAGGTTCTCGAAGTTTTCGTTACCAAACGAAGAGACCGTAAAGTTGCACTGAAGTTTCTGCGTAGGGCAATGAAGCGCCATGGCCGCCCAAGAGTTGTCGCAACAGACAAGCTCAGGTCTTACCGCGCCGCAATGAAGGTGATCGGCAATGAGGCCATTCAAGAGACAGGAAGATGGTTGAACAATCGGGCCGAGAACTCACATCAACCGTTCCGACGACGAGAATATGCGATGGCAAAATTCAGGAAAGAAAAATCGTTACAGATATTCGCATCAATCCACTCTTCCATCCACAATCACTTCAACCACGAACGCCACTTAGTTTCCCAAGATGCATTCAAAGCGAAGCGTGTTATCGCGCTGGCTGAGTGGCGCCAACTTGCGGCTTGATATCAAGTGATCGTAAAATTTTGTTCTCCAGTTCGCATTGCTCTGACAATGCCACAAAATGTCTTCCGACCTTGATGGAGAAGGGCCGCTTTTCAAACAGTTCCAACGAGAGATTGTACAGAAAATCGTGTCCGGGGAGCTTGTGCCTGGCGACCGCTTGGAATCTGAAACGGAGTTGGTGAAGATCTACGGGTTGTCGCGCCAGACAATCGGCAAAGCTCTCACAGGACTGGCGGAACAAGGGCTGCTGGAGCGGAACAAGCGCGCTGGAACAGTAGTTTCCCTTGGTTCCCGGGAACGGTTTTCAATGCCGGCCCTCGACATTTCGTTAGAAGTCGTAGAACGTGGTGGCATGTATGAGTACGAAATCATCGATGTTTCCATCCACACGGCATTGTCAGAGGAAACTGGCTTGTGTCGAGAAAGTGGTTTCCGTAACCTCGTTTCATGAGAAATCCATTTCGCTACTTTAAGACGTCACCCGAGATCATCCGCTTGGCGGTTATGATGTATGTCCGCTTTCCATTGTCGTTGCGGCAAGTCGAAGACTTGCTTCATGAACGTGGCATTGATGTTTGTCATGAAACGGTGAGAGCGTGGTGGAGCCGTTTCGGACCGACCTTTGCTGCAGAGATTAGAAGCAAGCGGGCGGCATCAATGCGTACCCATATTCAATGGCAATGGCATTTGGATGAGGCCTTCGTGCGGATCAGCGGCAAAACCCACTACCTTTAGCGAGCAGTTGACCATGAAGGTGAGGTGCTCGATGTGTTTGTTACCAAACGGCGGGATCGCAAGGCAGCATTGATATTTCTGCGCAAAACGATGAAGCGATACGGGTCTCCAAAGGTAATTATGACTGATAAACTACGGTCTTGCCGTGCCGCGATGAAGATGATCGGTAATGAAGCCATTCAAGAGACAGGAAAATGGCTGAACAATCGAGCTGAAAATTCGCATCAACCGTTTCGACGACGAGAGTATGCTATGGCAAGAGTCAGGGATGCAAAGACGTTGCAAACATTCGCCTCAGTCCATTCATCGACCTACAACCACTTCAATCAAAGCCGTCATTTAGTTCCTCGACATGTCTTCAAAGAAAACCGATCTGTTGCCTTGGCTGAATGGCGTCAGCTTGCGGCCTGACATCAAATATTCCTAAAACCCCATTTACCGGATCGCATTCCTCTGACAACACCCTCAAGCGTATCCGTAATGGCCATGCCATTCCGGAGGATGTTCATTCTTTTCGGATAACCCTCACCAGCAAGTACCCGAATACCTATTCGCCCAAGATTTTGAATTTCCACTTCCGTGAGTTCGGCATCGCCTGACATCAGGCAGTCCAGCATCTGAGACGCAACCTCCGATAAATTCTGGTTCCGTAAGCGCGGTTAGGATGACGTAGGTCACTGGCATGGGAATGCTTCTGATAAGGCACGTGCAATGATCCACGATGAACTAAGATAACGTCGGGTTGGGTGGTCAGTTAACCACTTCACGACAACGTCCCTCACTTGTTTTCCCGAATGGTTTTCTTCCAGGCATGCGATCCAACCATGCAGCTCATCATCATTCTCTACCATGGCGTCAAAAGTCGCCAGAATATATCCGTAACAGAAACCATAGCTGGCAGGGGAGGCCTCATTCTTGCATTCACCGTATAACTGGCTCCCGCTCTGAAACTGATCCGCCCCCCAAGCTGGTGACACCATCACCACCATCACCAACGCGAATATTAGTCGTTTCATTCCCACATCTCCCGTTATGATGCAGAAAATCCTATCACGCCTCTGGGGTTACTGAAACTGCTCCAGTGGGCATGCGCTGATACGGGAACCCATGCCCCTCAGCGTAAAGGTCGGGGGCACAATGCCGATATATTGGATGAGGGAGTAAGGCATATTCGTGACCCTATGCAGGTGGTGGTGCGCCGGATCATAAAAAAAAAGCCTGATCGGCACGCGCGGGGAGGGAATGGGTAGTTCGCCCAACTGCCAAGATATCGGTAGCCGTTTAACTCGATCCCCCACTCCACAACAGAAAAGGTCGACCAGCCACCGATATTTTACGCACATGAATATGGTGAAGTAGCGACATTGCTAGCCCGTTTAAATGCCTATACGGACAAATATCCTATCAATGTTTTCTCATCCACGTTGTCGCGGTCGTCTTCATGTACAATCCGGCCATTCTCGATCACCATGATCCGATCAGCCGCATCCATCACAAAGCTCAAAACCTGTTCTGAAAATAAGATGCTCACGCCACGCTCATCTCGAATGCGCCGAAGTACCTGGGCAATCTCCTTGATAATGGATGGCTGAATTCCTTCTGTTGGTTCATCAAGAAGAAGGATCTTGGGTTCGGATACAAGGGCACGCGCAATAGCCAGTTGCTGTTGCTGTCCACCGGATAGATTACCGCCTCGCCGATGTTTCATTTCCAACAGAACAGGAAATATCTCATAGATTTCATTGGGTATTTTCTTTTTATTCGTACCGGCCAATCCCGTTTCGATATTCTCTTCAACTGTCATCGTTGCAAAGATCATTCGACCCTGGGGGACATAGGCGACACCTTCCTGGACCCGCTCATGTGTCGGCAGGTTCGAAATACTCTTGTCCCCGATGGTTATAGTCCCTTCGGTGGGA
>Ga0233434_1001989_pt1 | contig 18683 bp, 20 predicted proteins | sample SI_122_August201_4_FD_182738 | JGI IMG/M metagenome (GOLD analysis project Ga0233434, IMG submission 182738) | Seawater microbial communities from Saanich Inlet, British Columbia, Canada - SI_122_August2016_120_MG | ecosystem: Environmental > Aquatic > Marine > Inlet | place: Canada: British... | reverse complement strand
TATTTTAAATAATCATCAAGATCATCAAAATCATCAAAATCATCATCATCATCATTATAAAATAATAAATCATCTATTTTTCTTAACACACGAAATCCTTCATCTATATAAAAATTAATTAAATAATTATCTTTTAAATATTTTTGATCTTTATAAGATTGTCGTATATGATTTGTTACATATGTAATTTTATTTTCTTCATTTTCTATTTGATTACATTTTATCAAAGCATTACCTAAATTAAAATTAGGTTTAATGTTATATTTATAATTTCCTAATGTATAACCATATTCATGGCATATTTTTATTTTAGAACGATATAAATTTAATACTAATCTTTTATGATTATTCATTTAATCATTATTAATAATTTATTTTTAAATTAATTATAAAATAATTTAAAAACAAAAAACTAATTAGAAATATGAAAATAAAATCAATTATAAAATGTTTTAATAAAGAATATGAAAATAAAAATTGTTGTGTTTATGGTTGGGTAAGAACAGTTCGAAGTTCAAGTAATCAACTTTTATTTTGTGTTATAAATGATGGATCGAATGTAAATGGATTACAATTAGTCCTTAGTATCGATTTTATTAATCAAGAAACAATTATTTTATTTGAAAAAGAAGTTAAAGTAGGTGCTTATATTGAAGCCGAAGGTGAATTAGTAAAAAGTATTGGAGGAAAACAAACATATGAAATGAAATTAAAAAAATATAGGGTTATTGGTAAAGTAGATCAATTTTATCCATTTGCTAAAACAAAAATGAATTTAGACACATTGCGTCAATACATACATTTACGTTCAAGAACAAATGTTTTTGGTAGTGTTTTTAGAATTCGTTCAAAATTAATGAAAGCAGTTCATGATTTTTATCATCAACTTCAATTTCATCATATTGATCCTAATATTATTACAAATAATGAATGTGAAGGAGGTGCAGGTGTTTTTCAAATTACTGAAAAAGATTTAACAGATCAACATCAATTAAAATACAAGAATGGTAAATATGAATGGAATTCTGATCATTTTGGAAAACCTGTTTATCTAACTGTTTCTTCTCAACTTCAATTAGAGGCTATTTGTTGTGGTTTAGGAAATGTTTATACGGTTAATAAAAGTTTTAGAAGTGAGCATTCAAATACGAATAAACATGCATCAGAATTTACTCATTTAGAGATTGAAATGATTAATATTAATTTAAATGATTTAATGCAAATAGGTGAATTTAATATTAAATTTTGTATCGAACGTGTATTAAATGAATGTGAAGAAGACATTAAAAACTTAAATGGTTTTATTTCAAAAGGTTTAATTGAACGATTAAATCATTTAAAAAATTCAACCTTTATTCGAAAAACATATCACGAAATTATAAATGAAATTAATCAAGATATTGAACAATTAAAAATAGATCTTGATCCATTAAATGACGGAGATGATTTAGGTTCAAAACATGAAGAATATATCACACAAAAATATAATACTGGTGTATTCTGTACACATTGGCCAAGAGCAATTAAAAGTTTTTACATGAAAAAATGTGAAAACAATGAAAATTGTGAAAGTTTTGATTTACTCATTCCTTATGGTATTGGAGAACTTATTGGTGCTTCTATGAGAGAAGATAATTTAGAACAATTATTAATGAACATGAAAGAAAATAATATTGATGAAGAATCTTTTGGATTTTATATTGATCTTCGTAAATATGGTTCATGTCCTCATGGTGGCTTTGGTTTAGGATTTGAACGTCTTCTTATGTTAATGACTGGAATGAAAAATATAAGAGATGTTTTACCTTTTCCAGTAACTTATAAGAATTATTTATATTAAAATTTTTATAATGTTATAATATAAATGTACTCTAAAAAAAATGTGTCATTTAACGAAATTATTAGTTATTATTATATACCTAATAATACTGATATTCAAAATTTAAGACCTCAATTATGGTGGTCTCCTTTTGATTATATTTTATTTAAAAATAATTATATGATTGAAATTGCCAGAAATATTAATAAAAATATAGAAAATAATCATCAGTTAAAAATAAATGAAATAGAAAATGAAGAATTATATATTGAAGAAATGTTTATGACTTAATTAATTTAACTACAGGCTTCATTTTAAATGATTGACTACCATTCTTTATTTGGGCTTTTTTTAATTCTTCTTCATTATAACTATAATAATATCCTTGATAAGGTCCATATACTTTTTGTTTTGAATTTTCAGTAAATTCTTGAATTAAAAATGTTACTTTATCCATATTTTTTTTATCTTGTTTTGTATATCCCTTATAATGAGCAATTGATAATAATAATTTCTTTGCTGCATCACTTGGTGATGCTTTTCTTGATATGGTTATATTTCCTAATAAGATTTCTTCATCATTTATTTCTATTATTTTAAAAATACGTTTGTTATGTTGAAGAATTTTTATTTTAGGTATAAATATATCTTTTTGAATAGACATTTAATACTATAAATATTATAGTATTATATTTTTATATTAAAAAAAGTTAAAAATTAATTGCCATATGATTTTGTACGAATACAATTTCTTATTTTCTCTGATTCAGTTAAATTCTTTTCATGTTTTTTTATTATTACCAATAATTCTTCATCATTTATTTCTGGTAAAATCGCCTCACTGTACATTGTTTTACCACCAAATGCAGCATCTATTCTAATTTCTGTCGGATAATATTGTGTTGCACCTAATTCATTATCATGAAATATTGGTCTTAATGCTTCTGGTAATATTGTGTCATTTTGTGGAGGTAAAATAAACATAAGTTGTTGATAAGGTGTCATTGGTGATCCTAATTCAAAATTACCTGATTTTTCAACGTTTTTATTACTATTTTCATCCAAATAATGATATACATCTCCTAATAATGGCGCAATTCGAAAATGATAATGCCAACTCCATGAAGGACATCCAATATAATAATACTGTAATGTAAAATAGAGTGATTCAATATAATTTTCTACACAACTATTTAATAACTTTTTTGTGTCATTGTTTTCTTCTTCAATCCCTAAAAATTGTTTATAATAATTCTTTTTCCATATTTCATATTTTTTATTATAATCTAAACTTCTTATCTCTTCTTGATAATCTTTAAATAATGGATGAAATGGACTTGCCATGTGCGTATGTGTATATCGATTTTTTTGAATTTCATATTCACTCATCTTACTTTCACTCTCTTTTTGTCGATTGTCCATAAACCCTCTTAAATATTTATCAACCTCTTTTTGTACATCATTTTTCATCCAATCATCCTCATTTTCATGTCCAATTTTATATATTGTTTTTAAAAATTCAATATTCAATAGTGGCTTTTCTTTTTTATTTATATCATATATAACTAAATAATCATCAAAATCATCTTTAATTTCTTGATAAATATTAATTACTTTAAATAATGCATCTTTTCTTATTTTCAAAAATGGTACAGATAATACAAAATCATTCCCCGCCAAAAATGTCAAAAAAATATAATCATTAATAAGTTTTACTTTATCTCTTTTTTTGACTTCAACCCCTTTATCTTTTTTATATTTATCTTTATAAATAATATCATTATAAAATCCATTTTTCAAATTATCAATATTTAATTCTAAATATACATAATCTTCATACATTTCCTCTAATTGAACATCATTTTCGGCTTTTATCTCTCGAATTATATGTATATTTGATTTATGTGTAGCAACTGCCAATACAATTAAATCAGCGTCACGTCCGTATAAATATATCTTATCATCTTTCTTTGATGGCATATTTCTCATACTTCTTATTATTCCTAAAAATTTATGCTCTCCTTCACCCGGAACATTTGAATTACTAAATATTACTTTCATATCTTTATTATGTTGTTGAAATGTCTTTTCTTTCATCGCTTTGATAATTTTATTACTTAATTTCTCCATAAATTCAGTTCCAGGTGATATATTCGCACTTCTATCCCATTCTACTTTATCTTCTGTCATTTTATATTTCTTTTTTAAATCATTGATGAATTTCTTCTCCATTACTGCTTTAAATCGACGTGATCTTTGTTGAACCATTTTTGCTCGTGGAGCAGGACCATCCAACGCAATATATGTCATTTTTTTAGGCTGAATAACATTACAAATAATGTTTTGTGTAATGTTTATAACTTCATTCATCACTAATTCTTCAATTTTAGATGTAATTAAATTTTTACCTTCTATCTCTTTTTTTATATTCTCGTAAGCATTATATACTGTACCATTAAAATCCATAAAAAAATAATCACAATCAACTTTTCCATTTTTTACCCCTTTATGTATATTTTTATAATATTTATTTTTTATGATTCGTTTAAATAATGTTGGTACTCCCATTTTTATTTATATAATATATATGTATTTAAATTTAACTATTTATATCATTTTTTTTATTTTTTATAAAAATTGATTTTTTTTATTTTTATTTTATTAATTAATTAAAAATATGTCTTCTCTAAATCATATTCATTTATATGTAAGAATTATTAATAATAAATTAGATTTAACATAAATGAATTATTTTTAATTTATGAATATGCAAGTTTATTGATCAATATAAAACAAAATAAACAAATTTAATTCATTTTTATAATCTTTAATAAAAAATAATTTAAAAATAAATATATATTAGATTAATAATGAGTAGTAAAAATAAAAACACTCAAATAAATATATGTGAACCTGTCTTAATTACAAATTTTAATCCAAAATATTATTTTCATGAAAAAGATATTGAAAAAGCAAAATGTAAAAAAAAATTATTACAAATGACAGATATTGGTAAATACAGTATCACAAAACCTATACACACATTATGGATAAAAAAAAATATTATAGCATATTTTAAACAAAAAAAAATAAATACACATTATTTATCAATTATTGATTGTAATGCAGGAATTGGTGGTGATTCAATTAGTTTTTCAAAATATTTTAAACATGTATTGGCCATTGAAAAAAATAAACTCCATTATGATGTTTTAATCAATAATTGTAATGCAATAGAAATTAAAAATATTGAATTTGTTAATAATAATTTTATGGATATTATTGATAAATCAAATATTTATAAATCTTATACTATTTTATTCATGGATCCACCATGGGGAGGTCCAAATTATAAAAAACATGATACTGTCGATTTAGATATAGAACTTGACACTAAATCAAAACCATTGGATGAAGTTATTAATCAACTTTATAAATATTATCGTTATATTATATTAAAATCTCCTGTTAATTTAAAATTTGATGAAAAAAAATTTAAATATAAAAATATAACCATGATAAAAGAAGAAAATAATAAAATTTTACTAATCATATTTGAAAAATAATTATCATTATTTAATATATGTGTCATTATTTAATGTATGAAGATAAAATAGATAATAAATATAATGGTTTACCATTATTTTCTTATACTTATAATAATTTAAATTCTAAAAAAGCACTATTAAGTTGTACTTACACATTTTTATATTTAAATAAAAATTGATTTTTTTTTTTAAAAATGTTATATTAATGTCTAATCATGAATACAACATTTCATTGCCCTAATGCTACATTAGAACATGGTATGTGGTTATGTCACCACAATTGCAAACTTTCAAATCATGTAAGATTTTCCGTTAAATGTAAATATGGAGTGTCTTGTACACGAGGAAACACATGTACTTTTTTTCATCCTGGAAGACAATTTTCAGAAGAACGTTCTACAGGATCGGATTCAAATATTAAATCATTTTTTGATGGACATATTAGTGATTTTGATAATATTGTTAATCAAATGAAAGAATATAATAATAATGTGAAAAAAGAAAAAGAAAATCTTATTAATGAAAATAAACAATTGAAAGATAAAAATCATAGGTTAGAAATTGAATTGAACAAATATCAAGAAGGATATAATGATCTGAAAGACAAATATATAAAAAAAGAAAATTTAAGTAATTTAGACCAAATAATGTTATCCTTCATGTATCAGATCAGAGATTCAGATAATTTAAATATGAAACAGCGATTTATTAGATATCTTTTTGCTGTAGCACACCCACAAAGTGGTGGTAATGACACATTATGTCATCTTGTCGGTAGTTTAAAAACCGAATTTAAATTAGAATAAAAATACAAACATTTATAAATCAATATAAAAAAATAATTTTAATTATATTTATGACTTTAATAAATGAATTGAGTCCATTATATAAACAGCCAGATGATATTCAAATACAACTTAAACCTCATCAATTAGCAATGTTACATAAATCACTTGAAATAGAAAAAAAACACACACTATGTGTGATGAAAGATAAACCTGGTAGTGGTAAAACATATGTTGTTTTGTCTATGTTAAATGAATTAAAAAAAAATAATATTAAAAATAAAGAAAAGGCAAAAGTAAATGTTATTATTGTTCCTCATAATATATATTTTCAATGGATGTATAGTATTGAGCGATTAACAGATAATTTATCGTATATTAAATTTGTTGAATATGAACATTTATTAAATTTATATAATCATCCTGAAGATTTATATGAAAAAGATATTATTTTAGTAAGTAGTTCCTATTATAATGTATTATCAAGTACTATGACAAGTTTAAATTTAAATGTAGATCGTCTTATTATTGATGAAATAGATAATGTTGGTAATTTAATAAATCAATCATTTAACACAGAATTTACTTTATTTATATCTGCTTCATTTGATATTCATAATAATAATGGTTATTTTAGTAAAACATTATTAGAAAATGATTTAAATGAAATGATTATCCAATGTGAAAATGAATTTATTGACAATCATTTGGATTTAGAGGATCCAATTCATGAACATTTTTTATGTTCCAATATTTACGTGGATAAAGTATTAGATGGATTATTAGATAAAGATGAAATAAAAAATATTAATGCTTGTTATTTTAAGGTTAATGATAAAAATTATGATCAAAAAATTGCTTCGAATGAGATAAATTTAATTTCATTAATTTTACGTGAAAATAATAATTTAATTGAAAATTATGACAATCAACTTATTGATATTAATAAAAATATTGATTTTTATGTAAATAAAAAACAAAAAAAAGATGAATTTATAAATGAATTTAATAAAAATATGAATGGAATTACGAAAGTATTTGAATTAAAAAATATGATTGTAGATGTCATTGAACATTATTTAAACTATTTTGATTTTTATATTAATCCAAAAGTTGATTTTGAATATATTGATATGTATGATATTTTAGTTGAGAAAAGAAGAACAAATATTAAAGAATTTAGAATTTATTTAAATAATTTAATGGAAAGTATATATCATTTTTATAGTTTAAAAATAAATAATCAAGAAAATGGCATTAATGAAGAAAATATTTTTGCGTTACATAAAGTATATCAATTATTAAATCATTTGATTAAGGAGAGAAATCCCGAAGTAAATAAATTATTTGACGATTTTGATAATTTTAAAAAAGATAATAAATTAGGAAAAGAATGTTTAAATTTATTAAATCAAATGCAGGATTTTGATTCATATATTATTTCATTTACTGAAACACTTGAAAATATTAAAATTGTATTAAAATGTGATCAATTAATTGAAAATTTAGAAGAAAATAAAAAAGACATCATATATTATAAAAATTTTTACAAAATTAAAAAGGAACAACTCATTAATAAATTAAAAAATAATAATATGTGTCCAGTGTGTTATGTTGTTTTAGATAAAATGGATAAAATTTATATTAGTGAATGTTGTACTCAGAAAATTTGTAATGAATGTATTGAACAGTGGGTAAATAAATTAAAGAAAACAAATTGTATTTATTGTAATACAGAAGATAAACCTTTATCGAGTTATGCATTAATTGATAAAACATTAAATGAAGAAAATAATAATAATATTGATGAAGATGAAGATAAACATAAAGAAGAACAATTAATTGGTTATAATAATTATTCTAAATATGAATATTCTAAAATGCATTTCTTAGAAGAATATATTAAACAGTTAAAAAACACAAATAAGAAGATATTATTATTTTCTGATTTTAGTAATGTTTTCAATAATATACAAATCATATGTAAAAATAATCATATTGAATATGAAGATTTAGAGAAAGGTAATATGATTGATATTGAAAAAGCGGTTATGAATTATAAATACGGTAATGCTAAAATTTTATTGGCGAATTCATCTTTATTTTCTTGTGGAATGAATTTAGAAAATTCAACCCATATAATATTTGTTCACAAGATAGATGAAAAAATATTGGAACAAGTATTAGGTCGTGCACAACGTATGGGACGTACTTGTGCTTTGAGTGTTATTCATTTAGAATATGCGAATGAAATTGAAATTGAAAAAGAACAGGTTAAAGAATTTATACATATTGATTCTAATTCAACATCTATTGAAGCATTAAATCAACAAAATGATATATTTAATAATATTGAGGATTTAGATAGTCAAGTAAAATTACCAGATTATAATGAAATCATTGATGTTAATTTAGATGAACTGATATTATCATTAAATTAATTTTTTTGTTCAATCATTAATTTCTCAAAATACGTTTTTAAAAATTCATCCTTTTTTATAATTTTTTTTAAATTATTTTTTAATGATTCTACTTTTTTCATATTTTTTTTTGAACATTTAATATCATCAATAACAAATGGAACTATAATTTTTTTTATATTTTTAATATTTTTAGGATACTTAAAATAAATAATAATTTGATAATTTTCTGATTGATTTGTTAATGGACACACTTGTTTAAATTTAGAATTACTACATTTATTAAAAGATATTTTATGAAGTATAGGTTTTTCTTTATATATATAAATGAATTGTTTATCAATTTGTATATATAAATCATGAAAATAAATAGTTAATGCATTTATTTTTTCAATATTAAATGGTGTTTTAATAGTATTATATAAATTATGTCTAATGAATAAACATTGAATATATAATTTAGTTGGTAATCCCTCAATAATAGAATTCATCTATTAAAGAATAAGATAAAAAATTTAACTAATTAAAATATTTTTTGACAAAAAGTTATAAAATCCTGCATATTTTCACGAGAACCAAAATAATAAGGTATAGTTTGATGATAATTCTCTATCTTTTTAAACTCAATATTACGATATTCATCTACACATATTCCTCCAGCATAATGAATTATTTTTGAAATAGGTTTTCCTTTATATAATAAATTTATTTTTGATTGATTTGTATTTACATCTTTTGGACACATATATAATCCACCTTTTAATAATATAGAATGAAGATCAGCAACTAAACATCCTGAATAACGTAAATTATAATTTTCTTTTTTTATTTTATCTAAATATAATTTATGTTTTTTATGAAAATTATATATTTTACCTTCATTTACACTATAAATATTTCCTTTAATTGGCATCTTTAAATTATCATTTACACATATAAAATCTTTCATTAAATCATCATATTCAAAATGGTATAATTGATTTTGAAAGAAAAATACTAAATTAATTGATGATGAATATAAAACATATCCACCACATACTAAATTATGTTGTGCATTGATTGAATTTAAAGTATTATTAAAATTTAAATTATCTTTATAACATCCAAATATTGTTCCTGTTGGCATATTTATATCTATATTTTCAGAACCATCTAGTGGATCATAAACAACTATAATTTTATTTTTTGAACGCAAATGAAATACACATTCATTCCCTTCATCTGAAAATATAACATTTACCATTCTTTGAGCCTCTATATTATTCTTTAAAATTCCATTTGATAAAATATCTATTTTTTTTTGTTTTTCTTGATGAATATTCACTGTATTAATATTATCTTTTTCAAAATAACCATTAAGTTTTTCAATATGAGAATAAGATAATAATTTACTAATATGAAGACTACTTATTTTAATATTATTTAATACATCTAATATATCACTATAATCTGAAAATTCTAATTTTTTTATATTAATAAAAGTTTTAAATGTCATTTTAGATTGATAACTATAAACATTTTCATGAAATAGAAATAATAATAAAACGATATTAAATATAAAGAACATATTGTTTTTTTACAAAATTAATTTTAAGTTCATTTTTCTATTTAAAAAAATAATTTTATATATAAATAATGAATTCTATTTTAAAAGAATGCCCTACATTTATAATTAATTTAAAAGAAAGAGATGATAAAAAAAAGAAAATGGAAAAATTATTTGAAAAAAATAAAATAAATTATTCATTTCATCGTCCGAATAAGCATGAAAATCCAAAAAGAGGTTGTTTAGAATCACATTATAATTTAATTAATAATGCTTATTTAGCGGGTTATAAAAAAATACTTATTTTTGAAGATGATGTAAAATTTATTAAATCAATTAAAGAATTAAAAGAACCACCTTCTGATTGGGACATGATATATTTAGGAGGTACAGTTCATCGTGTATTAGATAGACAAAATAAAGATTATCCAAGAGTTCAAACATGGACAACGCATGCTTATTTCGTTAATTTAGAAAATCCTAAATTAATTGAAGATTTATTAAAGATGAATGATTTTGATGGTGAAATTGATCGTTATTATTTAGAGAAAATACATCCTAAATACAAATGTTATATGTCAAGTCCGATGTGTTGTATTCAAAGTGAGGGATATTCTGACATTGAGGGAACGGAGGTTAATTATGATTTTATGCAGCACACATTAAATGGATTAACCGTTCCGGAGCATGAAATTAATGATGATGGTCATTATGTATTAAAGTTACCCAAAATTTCTAATAAAGATTTGCCTAAAGTGTCTATTGTTACGCCCACTTACAATCGTCGTAAATTATTCAATATAGCATTAAATAATTTTGATAATTTTATTTATCCACCAAATAGAATTGAATGGATTATTGTGGATGATAGTCCCAAAGATGAGGACAGTGTAGAAGATTTAGTCAGTTGGAAAAGAAATGTTAAATACATCCGATATCGTTCAACTGGGGAGCCAATGACTGTTGCGTCAAAGCGTAATATTGGTGCTGCAAACGCGACTCATGATTATATTATACATATGGATGATGATGATTATTATCCACCTGAAAGTATATTAGCGCGTGTTAAATTATTAAAAAAATATGAAAGTCAAGGAATTGAATGTTTAGGGAGTACATTAATTGGAACTTATAATATTATTAATAACACAAGTTCAATGAGTAGTGATGGACCCATATCATTATCGGAGGCATCAATGGCATATACTAAGAGATTTTGGGAAAAACGTAGTTTTGATGATTTATGTGTTCGTGGTGAGCATAAATATTTTACGGAACAGCGGCTTCATGAAATATTAGATGTTCCTTATAGTTTTATACTTATTGCGATTAATCATCGAAATAATATGAGTCAGTCATTACGCGGTGATGATAATTTATTAAAATTTGCAGAAAATACAAATAAATATGGAGAAATTGCAAATTTTTTTGACACATGGGATTTAGAAACACAATTATTTATGATAGACATGAGAAAATTTTTAACAAAATAATATAAAAAATAATGTATATTGAAATAAATTTATAATAATAATTATATTATTATAAATAATAATGGAAGAAAATGTAAAAAAAAATAAACCAAGACATATACTTGAACAAATCAAATGGCGAGAAAAGCAATTAAAGATTTATTATTATAGTGGTCGTCCAATACATAAAACAGTAATTGAAAAAGATCATATGTATTATACCAATGAACTAAATCATGTAAAAGGATTTTATCAATAAAAAATGATTTTTTTTTTAAAATATTGAATAAAAACTATATAAACAATGGACATATTAGATGATATTAAAAGTTTAAATTTCAACAGTAATTTAAATTTTTGGGAAAATTGTATAAATAGATTAATTACAATTGAAGATGAAATAATAAAAGTGATGATAAATCATAATGAAAAAATTAATTTTGTAGATTTAATAGACAAATCAGATAATGAATATGAAGGGTTTAATTATATTCATAAAAATAGAAAAATATTTAAAATTTCAGTGCGCCCACCATTATTGCCGAATAATATTTTAAATTGTAAATATGAAATTGTATTGGAACAAATAAATTCAAGGTTTCCTTCAGATAATTATATTTATTCTTTTATATCAAATTTTGAATTAAAAAAGATTGTAAAACAAATTATATTATTTTTTAAAAATTTAAAATAAAAATAAATATTTATCAATCAGATAAAGTAATATATAACTTATAATAATTGAAAATAAAAATGCTAAGGAACCCCAAAATCCTGCTCCTGCTAATTGATAATATTGATTTAAAGATTCTCCAAAAAGTTTCCATTTATAAATTAAATAATCTATTATATAACCTAAAATAAAGGAAATTAATAAAAAATATATCATTTCATTATAATTTGAAGGTATAAGAAATCCAAAACATAAATAACACACACTTAAACTTATTAATAACGCACTAACAATTGTTAAACCTGCGAGAAAACCAGCATACATAATTGATTTATTTTTAAAATATGGTTTTAATGATGTTATAATTGGGTTAATATTTTGTGTTGATAAAAAACGTAAAATAACATCAGAAATAAATGCAACACTGAAATTAAGAAATATAAAAAGAGTTAATTTCATATACTATTTATACATAAAAAAAATAAATTAAGTTAAATACACATTGTATTATACAGACATTTTTTTTTACCTGATAATGTATTTTCGTTTTCATGATCTCCTTTTTTTACATTATCAATAAAATCTTTTGTGGGAGGTGTGATTCCTTTATTAAATTCAGTTGGAAATGAATCTATTTGAATGTCTAATGGATCATCAATAAGATCATTGAAATAAATACCATTTTCTACTTGTTTTAATTTAGGAACAGCAGATTCATCAATATAATCTTTAGGAATTGGTTTATTTATTTCAATTAATTTATTACTGCACGTAAAATCATTCATAATATTCCCTTTAGTTAATTTCCAGTCTTGTTGTAAATAACCATCTTTTAGATTATTTAATGAAGGTTTCCAAATTCCATCATAAAGTAATTCATTTTGATAAACACAATATTTACCATCTTGTAATTCTTTTTTTTCTTTATAATTAGGTTTATCAATATACATTTGTCCAACATGATCTTCATAATGAGTTGGACTTAAAGGTATATTTGTTCCTGTTTGAAAATTTAATTTTGTTTTAAGTGGAATATCCATTTTTTTACATTCATCCATATTATTTAAATTTGAAGATGAATTGGTAAATGTTTCATTCACATTATTTAGAATTTTATTAATTGAATTTTTTAAAAGAGTATTTATACTAAAAATAGTTAAAAAGATGATAAGTATTAACACTAATAAAGTCAATAATAAAGACACCATTATATTAATAATAATGATTTTTTTTTTATAAATATATATTATATGGATCAAATATATTTTTGGATTATTATACTTTTCTTAATTATTTTATTTTTAGATTATTGTGAAAAAAACTATAAAGTAAAAGAAAATTTCGAACCTGATATTAAAAGTGATCAAATCAGTGATTCAACAATTCCACCTTATTACGAAGAAAATAGGTTAAGTGTATTTAAACCTGTTTATACAACTAACGCGGTTAATATTAACTCAAATAAAAATTTAAATTTTAAAAATTTCGGCACTAATGGAATTACTCCTCCTTTCTTAAAATGTCCTTCATGTAATTTACAATATCAATGTACTGATTATCCTTATAATGTTGATGAAAAAAATGAAAATGTATGTCATAAATGCTTTGACAAAATATCTTATAATTCTAATAATTTCCCAGTTTATGCTAAAGCAGTTGGAAAACCACGTGTATGTAGAAATTTACATTAAATAGGCTTTATTTTATTAAAACAACAAAAATATTTTTCTATAAATTTATTTCTTTTATTTTTATTTACATTTTTAATAATAATTAAAGATGATTCTTTATTTATAGTACATGAAACACAATATTCTTGAAATTTCATGCATTTAATACATATATATCTTTTACAGATTGAACATGAGTTAAAAGGACTATTATATAAACAAATTTCACATTTATATGGCATAAAAAAATCTTTATTACTCATGTTATTATATATTAATATAATCATAAATCAACTTTTTATTTTTCTTAAAAAAAAAAATGAATACTTAAAAATAAAAAATGGTTAATAGTTATGGTAAATCAAATTATTTCTTTTATATTAAAAGATAAATTTACAGAAAATGATAATTTAATCTTTATTGAATTAAATGAACAAATTGATTTTAAAATAACGTGCACATGTGATAATCCATGTTGTAATCATTGTGATTATGTCGTAAAAAAAATATCCCTAATAACGAAGCAAAATGTTAATTTTGAAGAAGAATTTAATTTAGTCAGTTTTAAAAATGAAGATTTTATTAAAATAGATATTCAAGATTATGAATCTTTACAAAATCATACAATTTATATTAAATTTGAAGATAATGATTTTAGTTTTAAATGTAGTTGTTGTAATCCAAATTGTTTAAATATCTCTTATTGTGTAATTCAAATATTATTAAATTACAATAAAGAAAAGGAAAAATTACACATGAATCAATTTAATAAAGATTTATCTGAATTAGCATTTTAATTATCTTTTTGTAGAATAATATATATCTATAAATTAATGATGTCATTAATTTTTGGTGATAATTTAATGAAAAATAATAATTTAAAAAAAAAAATAAATACTAAAAAAAATGAAATAACAAATTTAAAAAATCATGTAAAAATTCTTAATAATTATACCTTTAATAATATTAATTTAAATAATGTTAATTATAAAAATAAATTTAAAAAACCAATTGGTTTATATGACCCTTTAGGTGAAAATATAAATCCTTTAACTGGAGAACCTTATCAAAATCTTTATGATAATATTATTGATAAATTCAGTTCAGGGACTTTAATGGGAAAACCTTATCGCAAAACGTATAAAAATTTATCATATATTTGGACAAATATGCCTATGTATTCTTTTATTACAGAAATGATGGATTCTATTCGTAATAATCAAATTACAATGATTAAAGCAAGTACTGGTGTTGGTAAAACCGTTTTAACTCCTAAAGTCGCACTACAAGCATTTAATTTTCAAAAAAAAGTATTATGTACTGTACCAAAACGTTTATTGGCAAAAGAAAATGCTGATTTTTCTGCACAATGTCTTGATGTATTTTTAGGAAAAGAAGTTGGTTATTTTTATAGTGGATCAAAAAATATGACAAAAGATTCAAAACTTGTTTTTACGACTGCGGGTAGTTTAAAATCTCTTATAACAGGTTCTGAACCTTTACTAAATGATTATCAATGTATTTTAATTGATGAAGTTCATGAAAGATCTATTGATACAGACTTTTTAATGTTAATGATGAAGGAAATATTAGAAAAACGTCCTGATTTTCGTTTAGTGTTGATGAGTGCGACAGTTGATGTAAGTAAATTTAAAAATTATTATTTAAAAAATAATTCAAAAATTAGTTTTAATGAAATTATTGTTGAACAAAAACATCACGAAGTTAAAGTATTTTATGAAAAAAAACCATTATTAAGATGGGAAGATGAAGCCATTCAGAAAGCCATTCATATATTAAAAACTACAAATGAAGGTGACATATTAATTTTTATGAAATCATCAAGTGATGGAAGTTTGATAAAAAGAGAAATTGAAAATAAAACAAAACATTTAAATCATATACATCCATTTGTTACATTATTAGATAGTAAAACTTCAAAAGATGAACAAAAATATGCGACTAAAAAATTAGCTTATTTAGATCATCCAGAAAATGATCCTGAACATCCATTTAATCGTAAAATAGTGATTGCAACGAATGTTGCTGAATCTTCATTAACTATTGATGGTGTTGTTTTTGTAATTGATAATGGATGGGAAATTGAATCTTCTTATTATCCAAAAGAAAATGCTCGAAGTTTATTACCTGAACGCATTTCAAAAGCAAGTGCAGATCAAAGAAAGGGTCGTGCAGGCCGTACTCAACCAGGAGAATGTTATCGATTATATACTGAAGAAGAATTTGAAAAATTTCCAGAACATACAAAACCCGAAATTCAAAAAACAGATATTACAAGTGATTTATTAGATTTATTTAAATTACCATATGTTAAAAATTTAGGAAATTTAAAAAAATATTTAAATACACTTATTGATCCTCCAAAAGAATCATTTATTTATTCAAGTATTAATAAATTATATGCGCTTCAAGCCATTAATAAAAACAATAATAATGCTGAATTAACTCAAATGGGAAATGCAATTAGTAAATTTAGAAAATTTGAATGTCATTTATCAAAGGCAATCATTGCTTCAGCAAAACTTAATTGCATGTATGAAGTTATTCATATTATTTTAATTTGTTTTAAAATTGATAACCGTATTGAAAATTTATTTAATAAATACCGTCCTTCATCTAGAAATTTATCAAATAAACAAAAAGAAAAAGAAGAAAAAGAATATAATAAATTAAAAACAAAATTTTATAGTTCTTATGGAGATTATATTACATTATTAAATGTTTATGAATCATTAAAAGATCATATGTATCATTATATAAAACATAATAAAGTAAAAAATATTGAAAATATTACTAATAATGAAATGAATTCAAATAATGAACTTAATAATTTAACTACTTCTAAAAAATTATATATTAAAGAAGCAAAAAAATGGTGTTATGATAATGGCATTCAATCAAGATATTTTATAGATCAAGGAAGTCAAAATAAAAGTTGGGATCAAATAAAAAATGAAACAAGACAAATTACTCCAATTTTAAATAAAATAATTCAGACAAATAATTTTAAAAATTTAAATAATGTTCTTGTTTCAAGAGATGAATTAAATACGTTAAATAAAAATACTAAAGTTAAACAAATAAAAAAAGTAATAAACAAAAATAAAATTAAAAAAGGTGGTTCATTATTGGATCAAATTTATTTAAATCAATTAAATGATAAAGTTCATAATATTATTTTAGCATTTTGTGTTGGTGGAATTACAAATATTGCTTATATTCATGATAAAAAAAATATGATTTATAAAACGTGTTTTCCACAAGATAAAATATTATGTAAAATTGATAGAAATAGTAGTTTAACAAATAAGAATGCAACTCAATATATAATTTATAATGAATTATTTATGTTAAAAAAAGGAGTTTCAATATTAAAACTTAATATAGTAACTAAAATACCTGCTGATGTTTTAAAAATAATGAAAAAATATTATACTTTGTATTATAAAAAATGTCTCAATAAAACATTAAAAATACAAACTAAAAAAAAAATGTATAAAAAGAAATAATTTAAATTTCTAAATTTTTTTAATAATATAACTATATGATTATATTATTAGGATTACCAAAATCAGGAACAAGTTCTTTTCAATATTTATTTAAAATTTTAAAATATAATTCTTACCATTGGATAAAAAATAATAAATTTATTGGTACAATGATAAAAATAAATAAACATTTAAAAAAACCTTTATTAAGTGATTTTAACAAAAATGATGTTATTACTCAAATGGATGTATGTGTTAATATAAAACATTGTTATTGGCCACAAATAGTGGATTACCGACAAATATATAATGAAAATAAAGATGCTATTTTTATTTTAAATAAAAGAGATCCAAAAAAAGTATTAAATTCTTTTAAAAAATGGAATAATTACTTAAATCGTCTATTTAAATATAATCCTGAATTAATAAAAGATAAGACAGAAAAAGGATTTATAGATTTTGTTAATGAACATAATAATAATATTGAGATTTTTTTTAATAAGAGAAAAAAAGCAAAATTTATTTCTTTTGATATAGAAAATGATTCATTAGATAAATTAAGAAAATATATAGATTTAAAGGATATAAAAAATTTACCAATAACAAATACATTTGAACAAAGTAGTCTTAACAAAAAAAAAAATTCTATTGTGACTATTGAATCTGAAGAATCTGTTGAATCAAAAGATTAAATATAATATTTAATTTTTTCGATGTTATAAAAAGCAATATATACTTATTTTATGAATAATGAAGTAATACATAATTTCTGTGAATCACGTTTAAAACATGATCATCCTCCTGAAATATTTAATGCTTACACTTCTTTTTTTATAACATTAACACCTCTTTTATTAGGCTTACCTACACAAAACTATTTTTATAAAACTTCAATTTGTTTAATTTTAAATGGATTCGCTAGTTTTTTTTATCATTATCAATTAACTTTTTTTGGAAAGCAAGCCGATGAAATTACAATGATTTTAAGTGCTTATTATTTTTGCGAAGGATTATTATATCATATTTATCAAAAAAAACCTATTAATTTAAAATACAATTTAATATTTAATCAACTTTATTGTGTATTATTTATTATATTAAATACTGAAATCTATTTTGATTTCTTATTTCCTTATGTTTTTTGTGTTTATATTCTTTATTTATTATTGAATATTTTTAAAGTTAGTAAGATACATAATACATCAATTATACCGAATTTAAGTATATCATTATTTTGGAGC
>Ga0233434_1001982_pt1 | contig 18718 bp, 11 predicted proteins | sample SI_122_August201_4_FD_182738 | JGI IMG/M metagenome (GOLD analysis project Ga0233434, IMG submission 182738) | Seawater microbial communities from Saanich Inlet, British Columbia, Canada - SI_122_August2016_120_MG | ecosystem: Environmental > Aquatic > Marine > Inlet | place: Canada: British... | reverse complement strand
TTGCCCCGAGGCCATTGGTATAATCAAAATCAAAATGGATAGAAATCTTCGTTTCATAGAATTAGAGTTTACCCATCGAATCGGATTAATCCAAAAAATGGAAAATAATTATTATTACCAACGACAGCAATCTTCATAATAATTGTAAAAGTTCTAGCGCCACCAGTCGGATGGCAATCACTGTGAGTGTAACTTTAAAAAGCATCCTAAACGTGGATTCGGGTAATTTTCCCAGCATCTTTTTGCCGAACTTGGTACCGAAATAGACTGCTATAAGTAAAGGAAGAATTGCTGTCCATTCATTCAAATAATTTACACTGAACATGAAAATGAATATGGGAAGTTTTCCGAAATGCCCCACGGACTGACAGGCAGCCTTGGTGGCAATCACATTTTCTTTACTCATTTTATTATTAATGAAAAAAGGTGCAATTAGCGGTCCTGCCGCACCGACGAAAACAGTCACCAATCCACTTAGTCCTCCCATCCATAAAAAGGCCTTTTCTGAAACAGACTTTCCCTTTTTTCTCAAATAGAGAAACCAAAGAATGTATAAGCCGATGAGTGGTTTGAGAAAATCGATCTTTATATCTGCGGCAGAAGACACTTCATAATATTGAATGAGGCCATATACAATCCCTGCAGAAAGGAGTAATCCGGGAATAAGCCCTATAAGGAATTTCAGAAAAATGGGTTTATGAATATGCTCTCGATATATGGTCGCTCGAGTCACATTACTCACCAATTGAATTACACCATGAAGGGCCACCACCATATATCCTTCGGGGATAATAATAGCCATGATGCCTAAAAGTGTAATGCCGCCGCCCATGCCGATAATAGCAGAAAGCATGGCAGTGAGGAAAGCAGCAAGGATAAGGATTAGAGATTCAATCAAGTCTTATACCTTTACCATTTTGGGCTGTCCAATTGAAATAATTGTTAAACATATTGCAATAGCATGACCACATCCAAAAGCAAACATGATTGTACCAATACCAATTTTGCCGCCTAAAACCCAACCGATCAGCAGGACACAAACCTCGAGACCTAAGCGAACAATGCCTATGGGTCGGTTTAAGATACGTTGCAGACCAATCATAAGCCCATCTCTCGGGCCCGGACCAAGATTTGCGGTGAGATACAGAGCACTACCCATGCCTACACAACTGATCCCAAATGCGACCTGAAGCATTGCTATAGAAAATGAATTGGGAATAGGTACAACCGGTATCATCACGTCAATGGCAATGGCAATGAGAATAACATTCATGATTGTACCTGGTCCCGGTTTTTCTTTGAGTGGAAACCAAAGTAACAAAACGATGAGACTGACAATAAAAGTAGAGAAACCAATGGACCATCCAATCTCTTTACTAATTCCTTGTGCCAAGACGGTCCAAGGTCCTAACCCTATCCCTCCATTGATAATGAAAGCTTGACCTGTTCCGAACAGCCACAATCCTAAGTTCAGCAGGAAAAAGGTGAAAATGGGTGGTTTCCATTTCTGATGATCCCCTGCACTCCATCCCAAGGTGGGTACTTTAAATGCGGGTCGGATAAATTGAAACAGTGTCATTTTTAAAAATGTCTATTTTGGAAAAGTCTTGAGCCAATTGAATTGCCAATGCAATTCTAATGTCTTCTCAGGATCATGTTTAAGGGCTTTTCCCATAAATTCCTGATAATTTTCTTCAAATATCCCTTTAGGCGCATCATAGGCCATTTCTATTCTTTTGCCGTCAACCATTAACACTTTTGTTATAATATGATCCTTTGATTTAATGAAATAGCAATCAAACGTATATGTGTCTTTTTGTCTCCCCTGTTTGAACGAAGCTACATATTTATTCTGTTCGCCATATTCATTGAAAATTTTGAAAACATTTCCCTTTTTGATCACGATCCATCGAGCGCGTTTTGGTACTTCTTTTCTTTCCACCACTTTTCCATCCTCGTATAAAGTACCCACCACATACTCCATCCAGACACCTTCGATTGGATTAAGTGTGGATTTATTGGTTAAAAAGTGTTTTCTATAATTCACTTCTGCCGGCGGTATGTGGGATGGCTCCGGTTTCGACATTTCAAAATTCGTGCAACCAAAAATAACTATGGTCATAATTCCATATAATGAATATTGTTTCAAATTAATCATTCCTATGAGTAAATGATTCATTTGGCATGAGCGCAACGGGTATTATTTTTTCACCATAAATTAAATTTGTCTTTCCACCGATAGGTGCGGTGACAACCGCCTTTTTTAGCCGATTATTTTCCCAATGGATATCCACAATGAAATTACCCTTTGCGGTCAATCCTGTTACATTTCCACTGGACCATGCTTCAGGTAGAGCCGGAAGTATGCGAATTGTATTATCCTCAAAGGATTGGAGTAGCATTTCTACAACACCTGCAGTATATCCAAAATTCCCATCAATCTGGAATGGAGGATGAGAATCAAATAAATTTAATTGAATCGACCGCTGAAATAATTGTTGAATATGGGCATAGGCCAAATCTCCTTCCATCAATCTACCATAACAATTAATAAGCCAAGCACGGCTCCATCCAGTTCCCGCGCCACCATGTTCTAATCGATACGCCAATGTCTTCTTAACAGCATCAAATAATACTGGCGTATCCTTTTTACTCACAGCATCTCCCGGGTGAAATGCGTACAAATGAGACATGTGACGATGACCTTTTTCCGGCTCATCATATTCCCTGTCCCATTCTAAAATCCGTCCATTTGAACCAATAACCATGCCCGACCGAAGTATTTTTCGTTTTTCTACAATCTCATTCATTAAAGGTGGATTCAAATTCAGTAAACTGCACATTTCAACATAATGGTCAAAAACCTCGGCAATCACCTGTTGATCCATGGCGCTACCTAGACATGTGGCTACTTTATTTCCATCTTTATCAAAAAATCGATTCTCTGGTGATGTGGCCGGTGCCGATATAAGTGTTCCATCCCTCGGGTCAACCATTAGCCAATCGGCATAAAATTGTGCAATCTCATGGAGAACGGGATAAACGCGATCTTTTAAGAATGCCTTATCACCAGTGAATTCATAGTGACGCCAGTAATGCTGGGCGAGCCATCCTCCAGCACCGAATGATGCTCCCCAATAGGCCGTTGGAGCTCGGAGCCAAGCCGGTGCCCATAAATCTGTAGCGTGGGGTATCATAGCACCGTCTATTCCGAAATTCTCTTTTGCCGTTGACTTCCCTCGCTTCACCAATCGATCACCGAAATCAAAAAGAGGCAATTGCAATTCCATCAAATTGGTGGTCATAGCGGGCCAATAATTCATCTGAAGATTAATATTCAAATGGTAATCCGCGTTCCACGGTGCTTTTATGTGAGGATTCCACAACCCCTGGAGATTGGCAGGATTGGTTCCGCGACGGGATGAACTGATGAGCAAATAGCGACCGTATTGGAACAATAATTCTTCCATGCCCCGATCTGGTTGACCTTTTTTAATATTATCAAGACGTTGATCCGTAGGAATATCAGGGTTGCCATTATTATTTAGATCAATTGTTACTCGGTTAAATAATAATTGATAATCCTTTTGGTGAAATCGTAAGAGTGCATCAAACCCTTTATTCACAATATTGCGTAATTGATCTGAATTTTTTTGTGAATAATCTTCAAAGTAGAAATCCGTATTGTTCACAATATAAAAAGTGGCTGTTTTGACTCCATCAAGAAATAGATGGTCGTCACTTGGGGTAATACTTCCACCTTTGTTTTTCACATGGACGCGCGTTTCGAATTTAACTCCATGCAAAATCGGCATTGGTTTACTGTCTACCATACCACCCCGCTGAGTCACTTCACCATTCATGATGAGCATATTGTTTTCTGCTCGCGTTTTCACTGTTGGAAATCCTTCATCTAAGGGACGCGTTAAACGAATCGTCCCATTCAATCCGAACTTAGAATCAGTAGACACTTCCATAATTATAGCTTGGTCTGGTGCCGATGCGAATATACTTTGGGTAACTCGATCACCATTTACATTATAGGAAATACGAATGACCGCATTATTCAAATCCAACTCACGGTGGTAATCGGTAACATCTTCATGATCAAAGTCCAGCCAGAGATCGCCCAAAGTCTGATGAGAACGCACCACAGATTTCCTGGAAAATTTATCAATCACCATTTTATCGGCCGAAACATGATTCCCGGCCATAAGCAATTCACGTATTTTTTTTAGATCTTCAGGCAGTCCCGGTGGATTTCCCCACTCAGGGCTTCCGGGCCACATTGAATCATCATTGAGTTGAATCCGTTCAGTTTCAGGCCGTCCGAATACCATGGCACCGATGCGGCCGTTACCGATTGGCAGTGCTTCATTCCATGTTTCAGCGGGAGTATTATACCAAAGGGTGCGTTCTTGTTTTGGGATGGTATTACACCCAAATAATAAAAGTAAACAAAGGACGGAAAGAAGATTTTTCATCCACAAATCTAAATATGAAAAGGGGATCAATGTATATGAAAAATAAATGAAGATCTGTTCGATATTCGATTTTAGGATCTAAAATTATTATTAGTGGGGGCGGTTCTATGTATCCGCCCAAGAGCAATAAATAAATTTATCTATATAGCTGTATTCAAAATATTCAATTACTAGGATCGATATATTTTGAAGATTAAAATGAATTGAAGCTCATCACTGAAAAAAATGAGATCCATTGAATATTTTCCCATGGGCTGTTTCTTTTCCAGTTCTTTTCTTTGCGCCAAAGAAAAGAGTGAATATTCCAGTCTGCCTTGGCCAATACATAAGCACTGTTTTAGGGCAAACACAAAGGTCAGCCCCGACAGAATAGTCTACAAAATAGAAATTAATTACCGTCTTCTACGGCGGCGGCCTCCTTCATTCCGATTAGGCCTTGCTCTGCCTCGACCACCCTTTTTACCTTGATAATTCGATTTCCCCTTTGAACTACTTTTGCCGCTGGGACTGCCTTTATCCCCTTCAAGTGTTAAAGGAATACCTTCGAAATTTTTTCCCTTCATACCTTCAAATAATTTTGATTCCCATTGCTTATCTAACTCAAAAAAGGAAAAAGTTTTCATTACTTCTATATTTCCAATTACGGCATCACCTGATTTTAAACATTCGTTAATCAAACCAATGAGACGGCCGGGATTCACTTTTTGTTGAAATCCAACATTAACATAAAATCCTGCAAAAGGTGTATTATACCGTTCGTCTCGACTTACCTGTTCGCGCCGACCTCTTTTCTCGCCCCTATCCTTACCGGAAATATTGATATCTCGGGCATTTTTATAATAGGATAAATACCTGTTGAACTCCGTAGATACAAAATGTTTGATTAATTCTTCTCTGTCTAAATATTCCAACTTTTTATAAATATCAGGGAGAAATTGTCCAATTAGTTTTTCATCAACATTTACATTATTCACATTGTCAATTAATGTATATAATCGTTTTTGGCAAATATCCAATCCACTGGGAACCATTTCTTTTTTAAACGAAATGCTCGATTTTTTCTCAATCTCACGAATTTTTCGCATCTCTCGTGTATGGACGATTACAATAGAAACACCCTTATTTCCCGCCCGACCTGTTCGGCCGCTACGGTGGACATAAATTTCATCATCATCGGGAAGATTAAAGTTGATTATATGAGAGAGATTATCCACATCCAACCCTCGGGCAGCCACATCCGTGGCGACTAAAATTTGTAATTGGCGCTTCCGAAACCTTTCCATAACATCATCGCGCTGTTGCTGAGACAAATCGCCATGGAGCGTATCGGCATTATAACCGTCATGCATCAGTTTATTGGCCACCTCTTTTGTTTCACGGCGAGTGCGGCAAAAAACAATACCATAAATATCAGGATTAATATCCGCCACCCGTTTAATTACTTCGTATCGATCCTTGGCGTTTACCATATAATAAACGTGCTGCACATTATCGGCGCCAATATTCATTCGAGCAGCGGCAATCTCCAATGGGTCTTTCATGTAGGATTTGGTAATAGAAACCACTCGTTTTGACATGGTTGCGGAAAAAAGTAAAGTCTGTTTATCCTTGGGCGTTTTGGAAAGAATCATCTCTAAATCTTCCTTAAATCCCATGGTAAGCATTTCATCTGCCTCATCAAGAACCACTCGGGCAACATGACTGATATCTAGTTTTTTTCGTTTAATAAGATCTTTTGTACGTCCCGGTGTACCAACAACAATTTGGGCACCTTTATTTAATTGTTTAATCTGGGGTTGGATGCTGGCACCACCATACACAGCAAGAATATTCATCCCCTTGATATATTTCGAATATTGGGCAAGATCTTTGGCAATCTGCATACATAATTCCCGCGTTGGGCAAAGCACAATTGTCTGTGTATTTCGATCTTCCACATCAGTCAAATGGATGGATGGCAAGCCAAAGGCCGCCGTTTTGCCAGTTCCCGTTTGGGCGGTGGCGATCAAATCGTGTGCAGATGCCATCAAATGTGGAATCGTTTTCGCCTGGATGGGCGTGGGTGTTTCGAATCCCATTTCAGCAATTGCTTTAAGGATGTCGGGATGAAGTCGTGTCTGTTTAAAATTGTCCATTTATATGTTGCTCTGAATTGGGATTAAATGCGGGTTTTCGAGCATGGAAGTTACCCCTTTATTGATACAACTAATGGAATAGATAATAATCTATCTTGACTAAGAATTCAGGGTTGATTCTACAATTTCCAATTTGGACATAATAATACTGTATTAATCGTTTGTCTTGGATATAAAAAGAGTATAATTTTGCCGGCCTTCTATCGAAAGATTAGGCGTTTTTTACCAGAAAAATTAAACATGACGCGGGGTGGAGCAGTCTGGTAGCTCGTCGGGCTCATAACCCGAAGGTCGGCGGTTCGAATCCGTCCCCCGCTACTAAAAACCGAAAAGGTCTCGAAAGAGGCCTTTTTTGGTTTATGGGGGTAATGGATGAGAACCGTGTTCGAGCCGGAGTTCCAATAGTATTGGGACGTAGACCGGTAAAATCGGCTTTTAGCCGATGAGGCAATCCGTCCCCCGCTACTAAATAGAAACCCGTCTTTCTTAATTGGCGGGTTTTTTGTTTATAGACATTTAGGACTGGTGGCGCACATATTGTAACGATATTTTTTTCACAAAGTAATTAGTTTTAGTTTTCCATTAAAGATCAAGTGTGATTATAGTAATAGAATAGAATATTTTCACATTTTCAAGTTTATTAATAAATTTAAGGATTTGAAGATTGTAATTGGCAGTTGCATGAGGAGTAAACTAAGTTTAAATTGCACAAATTTCTATCTATGAAAATAACACAATCAATGAGCAAATTATATTGGAATAAAGGTTTACTTATAAAGTAATTCTTTATGTTGAAAGAAATGATACCAAAATTAATGAAACATATAATTATCAAAGTGACTGAGATATTTGGAGTTTTTCGTTTTATCCCACTTTTATTTATTATCTTTTCATGTGAAAAGACACCCCTCTCGTCAGAGAATGAATTTGGAAGTATTCAATTTCTTATAATGATAAATAATAACGATAATACTTCTATGTCACCTAGCCAACCTTCCGTATGGTCAAAATTAAGAACTGTTTCGACAGTTCAGATTTCCTTATCTGGCCCCCAAAGCACAGAAGTCACTTTGCAGTTGTCAGGTAAAAGCGTGAGCCATACTATAGATGATTTAAAAGAAGGCTCTTATAGTGTTAAAGTCAGTTTAAAAGATAGTAAAAGTACACTTTTATATCAGGAAGCCAAAACTGTCACAGTTTCGGCCGGGGCGACAGCAAATCCAACGTTTAATAATTTTGTTGCTTCAAATTTAAGTTTATTTGTTTCATCACCAAGTGGACAATTATCCTATGCTGATGGTCAAAAAATATCAATAGCTTGGAGTGGTTCGCATACAGCTGAGCCAGTTAAAATTCAATTGATGCGCTCAAATTCAGTCGTATCAACTATATCTGCTTCTACAAAATCATCTCCGTTGAGTTGGACGATACCATCGAACCTCACAACCAGCGATAAATATAGTATAAAAGTATCGTACGTAAGTGATGCCAACGTTTCGAGCAGTAGCAATAATATTGCCATAAAGTTTCCTGTTTATAGTTGTGATTTCTCATATTTATGCAATCCTCCTCCACCAGCAGACTATTGCTGGGGTGGGTCAGATGCTGGTGTAAACGCTACTTCTATCGTTAGCGGAAGGTTAAAAATGACGGGTGATCACGATCCAAGTGGCAACCTCCAGCATAAAATTAGAGAGTCAGGCAACTGGAATAAATATGATATTAGTACCGGCCAATATATCAACGCCTTATCATCGGAATTTGAATATTCTATAGATATAGATTTTACCAGCACTGCTAATTCAAATGATTGGGGGTTTCATGGTATTGGTGTAATGGATTACAGATATGATGGTGGTTCTGGCTATCCTCAGAAGGAATATATGTTAATAATTGGAGATAATGGAAATTTTTATGGTGTGATTTATTTTGATTGGGTATCACAAACATGGGGAGAATGGTTTGATTATGCTAGCAGTTCTGCACTTGCGGATAGAAAAGGTAGATTAAAAATCAAATATCAAAACAATAAACTCAGTTTTTACTTTAATAACAATAAATTATCTGAACTGAGTCTCAGCTCTAAACTTAATTTTGCTACTGCCACAATTTATCATCAAGATTTCGGCATAGTTTACTATGATAATGCGAAGGTTTATGATAAGACATGGTAACTATTAAAAATAGAAACTATTTATTTTTCTTATGTATGCTGCTTTTTCTTACCTGCGAAGATAAGAAAAAAGAACACAATGATTTCGGTAGTATAAGTATCAATATCATCTTCGAGAATCAAGTCGCTGATTCGCCAGTAAATGATTCAGGATCCGATCGCGTAATTGAAGATTCAGAAGTCATCATGGATTCCTTAAAGCAATTTTTAAAAGAAGGCAAACAAATAACTGAAGATGAAAAATTGGCTGTTGAGGAAGATGATTTTTTGGCTGTTGAGAAAAATAAACATGATTTAGTTTCATCTATAAAAGAAAAAACGAGGTTATTTAGTTCCGTAAAATATGTAACAATAACGGTGGGGGAACTGGACCCGGTTGAACTCACCTTGAGTGGTACTACTGCTTCGACCACCATTGATGATATTCCAATTGGTCCCCAAGCCGTTACTATTGAATTGTCAAATTCAGAAAAAATTATTTTGTATCATCAAACTCAAACGGTAACGATTGAAAATGGTGAAACTGCCACTCCAACATTTAATAAATTCACTGTATCAAACGAATCCATACAGGTTACCAAACCAAACGGTGGAGAATCATTTGAGCCGGGGAAAAATATGACAATCGAGTGGACACGCAGCCATGAAAGTATCCCCGTTAATATTGATTTATATAAAAATAATACAAAGACAACTACGATACAAAACAGTGCAAGTAACAATGGTATTAAAACATGGAATATTCCTACGAGTTTGATTCCGTCTTCAACGTACCAGATCAAGATTACCAGTACAAACAGCGCTTCTGTATCAGATTTTAGCGATAATTATTTTAGTGTCATTGATGTAGTCGAACCGGCAGTACCCAGCGGGTTGAGTGCAACTGCGGGTGACAAGCAGGTAGTATTAACCTGGAGCGCAAATTCTGAAAGCGACCTAAAAAGTTATAAAGTATATGGCGGTACCAGCGCTAGTCCAACCGCATTACTTTCTACCGTGAATGCCGGCACGGAAACCTACACCCATACGAGTCTAACAAATGGAACAACGTACTACTATCGTATTTCTGCCGTGGATAATTCCGGCAATGAAAGCAGTAAGACCAGTGATGTAAACGCAACGCCTGTGCTACCTGGCGGAGGGAATGCTCTCAGTTTTGATGGAACGGATGATGATGTAGTAATTGAGAATAATTTAGATGTCTTTAGTAATAGTAGTTATACCATTAATTTCTTTTTTAATGCAAATGGACAATCAGGTAGTGAATTAATTGGGAAAACCTTAGTCTCAAAGGCTAAACCAACCCCCAATCTAGATGGGTGGGCAGTGTTCATTACTCAAGATAATGGAGGGCAACTATTATTTGTTTATACAGCCAATGGTGGCACCGCCTATTTAAGAGGTCCTACTGTAAGTTCTTTTGCAGATAATAATTGGCACAATGTTACAATTACTTATTCATCAGCACAAAATAATGCAAAATTTTATTTGGATGGTGTCCTTCATGAGACCGCTAATACTTTTGGAAGTGACAATCTTGATTCTAATATTGATATATTTCTTGGCAAAGACAGACAATCATCAAGCACGTCTTACTTCAAAGGTAAGATTGATGAACTAGCTTTTTGGAGCAATGCTCTAACTGAAGATGAAGTCACTAATATCTACAATTCTGGAACCGCCCTTGATGTGCGAACTAATTCAGGCGATTATAGCTCTACAGCTGATTTGAAAGGCTACTGGAAAATGGAGGACGGTAATGGCACTACATTGACTGATGTCTCAGGATACGGGAATGACGGCACGATAGATGGCGCCAGTTGGACCACAGGTGTTTCCAGTACATCTTATGATAATACGCCAAAGTTAATTGATATAACCGCTCCGGCAGTACCCAGCGGATTGAGTGCAACTGCGGGTGACGAGCAGGTAGTATTAACCTGGACAGCTAACAGCGAAAGCGATCTTGCATCCTATAAGGTCTATGGTGGCACCAGCGCCAGCCCTACCACAGTACTTTCTACGGTGAATACTGGAACGGAGACCTATACCCATACGGGGCTTACCAACGGCACTACATACTACTATCGTATCTCTGCTGTGGATAATTCAGGGAATGAAAGCAGTAAGACCAGTGATGTCAACGCAACGCCTGTGGTACCTGGCGGAGGGAACGCTCTCAGTTTTGATGGAAATGATAAGGTTAAGTTAGCAGGCATTTCTTCTACAGATGCAACAGGTTCACTATCCCTCTGGGTAAAACCCACAGATATATATATAGAAAATATTGTGTTTCAAGCAACAGATGCGGATCTCATGCTAACTCTACATGAGACGAAAGGGGTCTGCTTTGGGATTAATACATCTTCTGGTCGCAAAGAATTATGTCAAAGTGTTACCATTTCTGATTATAAAAACAGATGGAACCATATTATAGGTGTTTATGATGGTTCAAATATTATCATTTATGTTAATGGATCCTCTATAGGAACAATAACGCATACTGGGAATGTTTCTCTATCATCATCTGATGATCTGTTATTTGGCCTCAATTCGAGTAATAATACAGATGGGTTGAATGGTGTTTTGGATGAAGTAGGTTACTGGAACGATGCATTAAGTGCAAGTGAAGTAACAGCACTATATAATTCTGGAACCGCCCTTGATGCGCGCACTAATGCAGGCGATTATAGTTCAACACTTAATCTTATAGGCTACTGGAAGATAGAGGACGGCAGCGGGACAACATTGACCGATGTTTCAGGTTATGGGAATGACGGCACGATAAACGGCGCCAGCTGGACCACAGGTGTTTTAAGCACATCTTACGATAATACGCCAAAAGTAATCGATAATAGCAGTGTTACTGTCAAAACAGATGGTACTGGAGATTATACTTCCATCCAATCTGCCATTGATGCTGTTAGTAGTGGTGGCACTATAACTGTATATGATGGCACTTATAAGGTGAATAACAGTGGCCTGACTGTAGATAATAAAACCGTGACGATTGTTTCGGCCAATGGGAAATCCTCAACCATAATTGATGGTGAATCTCAAAATAGAATAATGACAATTAAGAATAATGATAGTCATATCTTTACTTTAGATGGATTTACAATTACGAATGGTCATGCGCTGGCAAATAGTGGGTATGTTATAAGTGCCGAGAATGGTACTAATAGCTTTAAAAATTTAATTTTAGAAAATAGTGGACAGAATACAGGTAATAGTTTGTTTAGAGGGAACCATAGGGACTCCACAACTTTTGAAGCTTGTATAATCCGTAATAATAAATCTGAAAATGGTGCGGGAATACGCGATGCTACTTTAATCAATTGTCTTGTTTATGGTAATAGTGGGTGGAATAATACTTCTCCGGTTAGCCGTTCTAATGTGATCAACTCTACAATTGTGAATAACGGTGGTGGAGCTAGTAATCCTTGGACAACGGGAGGAATATCTCATTCATATCTTGTTGTTAATTCAATTATCCGTGGGAATGGAGGCGCTGGTCAGATCTACGACCCTGACAATACCATGACACTTTCATACAGCAATACTCCTGGATACAGTGGCAATGGAATCATTAACGCTGATCCTTTGTTTGTAAATGAATCCAATCATGATTATCATTTGCAAGATGGTTCTCCTTGTATAGCCGCAGGTACCACTACAAATGCCCCTTCGACGGATTTAGACGGTAATACACGCCCAGCGCCATCAGGAACCAACCCTGATATGGGCGCATATGAAAATGGTACAATAAGCGGAGGCGGGAACGCTCTCAGTTTTGATGGGACAGATGACATTGTTTCAGGTACAGCATCTTCTTCACTTGATGTTACATCTTCAAACCGGCTAACTATTGCTGCATGGGTTAATGCGCCATCAAATCAAACTGGGAGAATATTTACCCATGGCACCTCCAACTCTAAAGCCCAATATGTTTTGTCGCTTTCCAGTGGTAAGGTATACTTCCTTTCTGGTGATGGAGCTTTTGAATCAGGGGGTGGAAATATTAGCAATAATGCACTGACCGCGGATGAATGGAACTTTGTAACCATGACCTATGATGGAACTGCGGTGAAAATTTATATAAATAGTGCACTGGATTTTACGCACACAGTAACAGATAATTTTACACAGGCACAGGATTACATAGGGAAATTATTTATTGGTGGGCTGATTGGCTCAGAAGCTTTTAATGGAAATATTGATGAGGTTGGAATTTGGAATGACGCATTAACAGCCGCTGAAATAACCACCCTATACAATTCCGGCACAGCCCTGGATGCTCGGACTAATTCAGGCAATTATATTTCTAGCGATAACTTGAAAGGCTACTGGAAGATGGAGGACGGCAGCGGAACTACATTGACCGATGTTTCAGGTTACGCAAATGATGGCACGATAAACGGCGCCAGCTGGACCACAGGTGTTTTAAGCACATCTTATGATAATACGCCAAAGTCAATTGATAGTGAAGCACCTGTTACTCCTACCGGTCTTAAGGCAACACCAACTTCTGATGGGGGAGTTAAATTAACCTGGATCGCTAATAGTGAAAGTGATTTAGCTTCCTATAATGTTTACGGGAGTACGGCTGCCAGCCCAACCACATTGCTTTCCACTGTTGTTTCTGGTACAGAAACCTATACTCAGACCAACCTTAGCAGAGGTGAAACATATTACTACCGTATCTCAGCGGTAGATAATGGTGGAAATGAAAGTGATAAGACGAGCGATGCGGCATCGGGGCTCGTCTCTCATGTGACATTGGATCATAGCGTTAGTGAATACGAAGGAAGAATCGGATTAACTGGCACTGGTGAATGGCAAGCGATGTCTAGATGGGTCACCAGTGACTACACTAGTCAGGGAATAGGTTCTAATAATAACCTTTATTTAAAAAAGATAACATTTTATGCAGGTGATGATGTAGATAGCACAACTTATAAACTGCTTGCTTGGAAAGGCACTTTAGGCTCATCTCCGGTCATGACTGAAAGTGTGTCACCTACAGTTGATGCATTAAATGCGATCACACTCAGTAGTCCTGTTGAGCTAGATGCTTCAAACCCTATAATGTTTGGTATGTCCTATAACCAGTTGCATGATGGTCAATATCCAGGTGGAAGAGATACGGGACCAGCCGTACAAAACGGTGACCTGATTTCAACTGATGCTGGTGGTTCATGGGTAAGCATGAGCAGTGAATATAGCCTTGACTATAATTGGTTATTGAGCGGTCAACTTATTGATAATGACGACGTATTTGTTGAGGCCTTAACGGTGGACTTTACCAGCGCATCAAATGTGGAAAGCTCCACACTAACAAGTGGACAGAGCTATTACCTTAGGGTAACTGGTACTGCGAGTTATTGTTGTTCTGGCGGTACGAATGGAGTTGATGCTGCTTATTATTTTAGAGGAGAGCAGGGACAACTGATAGATAACCCTTCGCCATGGACTCCTACTGACAATGGTTGGTCCTGGAATGGACAGACGGGGGCAATTAGACGACCTTCACCTGACAGTTATAGCCCGCATCATATTTATTACTATTATTTTACAGGAGATGGTTCAACTGAATTATTTGAATTCAGAGATAGCGGATATGGGGATAATTCTGGATCGCTTAAAATTGAAATATGGGAAAATAAATAAATATTCTTTAAATTATTCAATTGGCTATGAGAAATAATATATCAATGCACTACAAAATTAATAATTTAATTTTTTTCTTTTTTTTGTTATCTGTGTATGCATGTTCTTCTCCAGGAATCAATGCCAGCCCTAAACCAGGGTCTGGTTTATCTGCTGACCTGCAATTAATAAATAAGTACTCGTCAGATTATTTTGTTGGTTTAGGAAAGGGAGTCTCACCCTCGGAAGATGTGGCGATGAAGATAGCTCGAGCTACTGCTTTAGGAGAGCTAAGCTCGAACGTTAAAGTTTTTATTTCAAGTAAACTCGAGGTTGAAGCTTTTGAAAGTTCAAGTGGAAATTCTAGTGAATCCGTATCACAGAAAATTATAGAAATAGGTAATGCGACCATTCGTTCCCCAGAATATGAAATTATTAGTGCCATGCAACATTCTACGAATGGTAACTTTGAAGTGAAGATTTTAGCAAAAAAACTAAAAAGCGAACATTTTGAAGAGGCTGCAAAATCTTTAAATATTAATGATAATGAAAGGCTATTAGATTTTTTACTCGAAGATGAAAATTAAAAAAATATACAACTTTTTCATTTTATTTGTCTTTCTTTCCTTTAATTCGACCTTTGCTCAGCAGGCTGATTGGGTAAATGTTGATGGTAAATCTAATGCACAAATAAAAAGAATGATTCTTAAAGATGTTAAAAGCGCAGTGACTGTTGATACTGATGCAATTCGTGAACAAGAATCAAAACTTCAAAAAGAAAATTCCACAGCAAAAAATAAATTTAATAAGCTTGAACAGCAATACACTCAAGCTGCTATGGATGCTCAATCTGCTTTAAATCGAGCTAAAATGAGTAGGCTAAACGCAATTAGCGACCTAAACTCAAAAAGAACTAGCGTAGAAACGCAGAGGCAAATGATTGCGGATGCTGATAGTGCTGTTGTTGCAGAAAGATCTGAAATTAAGAAAAAAAGAGATGAAACATTTGAATCGTTAAAAGAGATTGAATTTGTCACCGTTGCACTATCCATATATGAAGGTAAAGATGAAAGTGGATTTGAGTCGTATGATGATGCAATGAGATACCAAATGGCTCGGCAATCATCTGAGGCTGAGCTTGGTCTAGATATTATTAACGCAAGTATAGTTGATAATGGGATACTTTCAAAAAATAGGATAGAGATTAAACTCCAAGGAAAAGCAAAGCTTGAGCTAAATACAGAAAAAATAAGACACCAGGAAACAGGTACTATAGAAACGGATCGTGTACGTTATGGTCTTGTGACTGTTAGTAAATATATTCCTGAAACTTCCAGAGATCTTAAAATTCCCCCAAAAAGCAAGTTTACTTCAAATATTCAAACCTTCATCGGACAGCAAGATATTGAAAATTACCTCGATAAAGAATTTTCGAAGAAAATTTATAGAAAAGATGGTAGAGAATACAAAGCAGCCGCAGGAAAGATAAAAAAATTAAGAGCTAAAATTAGCGATCTTTACTCTAAGGTACACCTTGAACAATCCAAATCTAAAAATAAAATTGAGAGCCTAGGTATTGATGCTAAGCAATATATAGATGACCGAGAAAGATCGATCCAAAAAAGTTTAGATTTAAAGAAAATTGAAGGAAACAAACTAGAACTATTAATACCGCATTTAAATGCGTCCTTGCAAGACTCAGCTAGAAAGATTGCAGGTGAATATGCATCAGTTAAAGAAGCTAAATTATGGAGCGATGCCAATCGACTCCACAAGCAGTCTGAGCGTCGTACTAAAACTTTAAAAGCTATAGTATTTGAAGAAGCATTCGATAACGACAATGATGTTCGTGCTAATAAAATTAGAGTTGTTTATGATGATTTTCTAACCAATACAAATCAAGCCATAATTAATGAAAAAACTACTGTAATTGATGACGAGTTTACAGAGGAATTATTGACAAAGAAAACATCAGCAAAAATTACTGCTTATAAAATCATTGGGAAATATTACGATTATGACGAATTAGCAGAAAAAGATGTTTTAGGAACATCATTCGCTTTGCAATATGGTTTTGATTATGATAAAAAGTCTGATCTAACAGTATTGCCCCCACCGCCAGAATCTACTATTCAAGATAGACTTTCTGAAACTATCAGTAATATAAAAGAAGGGGATGTTATAGCTCTCTCTCCAACCCCAACCCCAACCCCAACCCCGACCCCAACCCCAACCCCAACCCCAACCCCAACCCCGATTACTAAGGCTACTAAAAAAACTAATAATATTAATATTACCTCCAATCCCAATGCCGATGTTTTTGTTGCAGGGCAAAAAATAGGAAAAACGCCTCTTCAGTATTATCTAGACCCATCCAGCCCGCATGGTATTGTTCTGAAAAAGAAGGGATATCAGGATAAAACTGATGTAGTTTCTGTATCAGCAAGTAGAATGGTGACTAAAAATTATAAATTGGATAAAGCAGAAAAAGTTGCTAAAAAATCGGGGGGGAGCAAATGGTTGCTCTATGCAATTGTAGGAGGTGGAGTAGCTTATGCAGCGATGGGCCAAAAGAAAGAAGGGCCAAAAACAGGCTCATTATCCATAACGATCTCTATACCAAACTAGCCTATAATGAAAACTTTAAATAAAAATAATTAAATAGAAAGGAAAAATAAATGCACTATTTAAATAACAAACGATTAATGATAATGAGTTTTTTAACTCTTTTTATTATTAATTGTGCTGGATCCAAGAGCAGTTTACCAGATTTTTTCATAAATCCGCCATCTAATACTGAATATATTTATGGAGTTGGCAATGCGCAAAAAGCTAATTTGTCATTGGCAAGACAAACAGCAACGGCAAGAGCACGTGATGAAATTGCTAGAGCTGTCTCAGTAAAGGTCTCGAATATGATCAAAGATTTCCTACAACAATCGGGAGTGGGTGAATCTGCGCAAGCACTAGAGTTTACAGAATCAGTCTCAAAACAGGTCGCTAGTACATCACTTAGTGGCGCTGTGGTTAAAGAAGTTGCTCAAGGCGATGATGGAATGATTTATGTGTTAGTAGAATATCCACTCTCTTCCGTTCGGCAAGCAGCGCTAGCAGAAGCTAAGAAGAAGGAAGCACAATACACAGAATTCAAAGCAAGAAAAAGTTTTGAAGATCTTGAAAAAGAGCTTGCCAAACTAAACTAGAGTATTCATTTACTCACAAGCAATTTATTATTGCAAAAAGGAGCCATGTTATATATGGCTCCTTTTTGTTCATACTAGATTTAAGCAATGAAAAGTAAATATTGTTGAATTTTTAATATGGCAGGTTATAAAGCACATATGGCCTTTGGTATTGTCACCGGATTGGGTTGGGCAATTGTAGCTTTCATGCTGTCTCTTGTTTCCGCCTGGTTTATTCCACTTATTTTTATTTTCACAGTTATGGGTGCCTTTTTGCCTGATTTAGATAGCGATACTGGTATGCCTTTAAAAATTTTATTGATGGTGTTTTCTGTAATAGGATCTATATTTACTGGTTGGATAGTTATAAATCAAGAAGGTCATTCTTTACTGGAATTGTTTGGTGTCCCTTTATTTACTGGATTATTCATATATTATGGTATAGGAAGCGTTTTTAAAAAACTCACTCATCACAGGGGAATTTTTCACTCCATTCCTGCTGTTATTCTAGCCACACTAGTAACATTAACAGTTTTAAATCATTTTGAATTGGATACCAATATAATAATTACTTTAAGCCTGGGCGTAGGGCTTGGGTATTTATGTCATTTAATTCTAGATGAATTGAATTCAGTTGTAAACTTAGGCGGTATACCCTTTATTCCTAATAAATCCATTGGAACAGCATTAAAACTTTATTCAAAGAATTGGAAAACCAGTTTAGTGGTTTATGTTGCAATAAGTTGGTTTTTATACCAAAATTGGGGGAATATTATGGATTTTATAAAATAATTATATCAAAGGTAAATTCATGACTGAATTACCCATATTTTCACATTTTCTTAGGTTAAAACACTGAGTTTATATAGAGTTGGATCTCTATAGCAAAAGCCCCATACATCGGATGATATACAGGGCTTTTGAGGTTCAGAATTGCTACGCTTCGACTACGTTATTCTGTAAATGCAGATATTGTTGATATTCAGTCGGGCTCATAACCCGAAGGTCGGCGGTTCGAATCCGTCCCCCGCTACTAAAAACCGAAAAGGTCTCGAAAGAGGCCTTTTTTGGTTTATGGGGGTAATGGATGAGAAC
>Ga0233434_1001979_pt1 | contig 18753 bp, 12 predicted proteins | sample SI_122_August201_4_FD_182738 | JGI IMG/M metagenome (GOLD analysis project Ga0233434, IMG submission 182738) | Seawater microbial communities from Saanich Inlet, British Columbia, Canada - SI_122_August2016_120_MG | ecosystem: Environmental > Aquatic > Marine > Inlet | place: Canada: British... | reverse complement strand
CCAAATCCTGTCTGCAGGGTCAGCAATTGCTCGATGCCGTAGTCGCGTACGAAGTCGCGAATCCAGGTGAGGGCCTCGACATTGCGCGGGTCATCGAGGGTGACGCGGCTGCCGTCTTCCGAGAGGAATTCACCCCCCTTCTGCCAGCAATAGAGGTAGAGTCCCGTGTTTCCCCAGCTCGGTACGGCACCGATCTGCTCGAGGCGTCCGTCGGGTCGACGTTTGGTCAGACGCTGCGAGAACTCGCGCAATTCACTCCAGGTCTTCGGTGGTCGATCCGGATCGAGTCCCGCCTCGCGAAACAGTTCACGGTTGTAGTAGAGGAGTCGCACGTCCGTGTCGTACGGGACGGCATATAGTTTGCCATCGTACAAACACTCTTCCCAGGGTGCCTGGAAGAAGTCCTCGCCACGGATGCCGTCGCGGGCGGCATACTCGTCGAGAGGTTCAAAGGCACCGCGGGCGGCATAACTGGCGACAAGAAAGCGGTCGAAAATCGTCAGATCGGGGGCGACGCCCCCGGCGACAGCGGGCAGGATCTTGGACGTAATGTGATTGCCGGGAATATCGACTTGCTCGACGACGTATTCCGTCTGCCGCCGATTGAAACGAGCGACCAGTTCAGTGACGACTTCGTGGCTGGAGCCGCCGGTGAAGAGATTCCAGAAGACGACTCTCTTGCGCGCGTCCTCCTCTGTGGCCGGGACACGCGTGTCCTCTTCTGAAGCCGAGGTCATGGAAGGGGCGAGAAGGGCAAGAACGAGCATCGTGCCGATCGCCAAGAACCGGTTGCTCCACATTCGCCGGGATCGCAGAGCGAGTCTCAACGCTTTGCCACCTTCCGCGCGGTGACCTGACGAACCGTCGGCGTGCAGCCGTCGGGATGCGTCTCATCGTTGATGTGCTGGACTACGGGCACAGAGGCTCCTACAGATTGAAGTGGAAGTCGTCGATCAAGGCGCCGGGGAAACGAGCCGAACTCGTCGCCCGCCGACTGTAGGACCCCGCATCGAGGATCATCTCTCGCTCCTGTGTCAGGCCGATAAGATTTTCGCCGAGGGCGCGGTAGAGGGTTTCATCGAAACGCATGACATTGATCGGCGCCACGATCTGCCCGTCCTCAACCCAGAAACAAGCGAAACGGGTCATGCCCGTGATGCGACAGGCGGGTCGATCGGAGAAGTTGAGATACCAGACATTGTTGATGAAGACGCCGGTGCCGAGTTGTTCGAGGATCTGGGCTTGCGGGATGGTGCCGGCCGCCAGCTCGAGACAGGACGCTGATTCCCAATCGTCGGCGCCATTGGCTGTGACGCCATATTCGCGTGCCGAGCGCGGCGACACAAGCCAGTCCGCGTGGGTGCCGGCCGAGATCAACTCCACGTGGTCGGGTTTCAAGAAACCCTGGGACTGGAAGTTTGCGGTGACACCGTCAGCCGTGTTGTCCCGCAGCGTGACCGATGCATCGAGGGCCGCCTTGTTGGTGATCATGCGCAGCAGACTGGTCTGTTTCGTCTCGTACGACTTCAGACCGAGACTACCCCAATTGAGCATCCCCACCAAGTCAGCGAGGGCGCCGGGGGCAAGGAAGACGCGATAGTTGCCCGGTGGGATCGTGCGGGGTTCACGTTCGAGGACGCTGAGCTGCTCCAGGGCACCGTCAACTTTCGCCTGGAACTGGTCGGCCTTCCACTCGACGCCGGCGTAGGCGCATTTGACGGCCTTGTCCGCCCGCAGGTAGAACGACCAATCGAAGTTGGCGCTGTGGCTGGCGAACCAGTTGCGCTGACCCAGGGAGTTGGCGAAACCGGCGCAGATGCTGCCCATGGCGAGAATGCCAACCAGATCGTGACCGATTCCAGCACGCAGGATCTGATCCACCACCTCGTTAGCGGCGGGCAGGCGATGGTCGCTCTGTGTCTCACTTGAGGTGGATTCGGTGTTGTAGAGCAGGTGCGGATCCTCGGGAAGCTCGGTCAATCGTTGACGCAACTGCTCGATTACGGCGATGGACCGCGGCAGATCGACGGACTCATCCCGCCCGTTGCGGCACTCGCTGCCGCCGCTGAGAGTCAGCGTCGCACTGGTGTGACGCTGACCGTCGATCAGTTCGATTCTGAGATATCGCTGCTGCACGTGTCCCGGCTGACGCACCTGAGACATGTTGAAACGCACGAAGTCCGTCTCTTCACCGTTAAAGTTGAGCAGCAAGACCTCGCTGCCGGTCATCTTGGCGCACAGAGTGTCGGCGAGGCCGTAGAAATCGCTTTTCATGGTCATCTTCATTCGCCTCCGAAGACTTCGACATCAGCGAACAGCGCCGGTGGTGAAGCGTGACCGACGCGAATGACCTGATTTGGTTCGCCTTTACCGCAGAACGGTGTACCGAGCACTTCGAAGAGATCAGGGTTGCCGACGCCCTTGAGTGATCGCCAGAAGGTGGCGGAGATGCCCTTGTAGTTTGGCTTCTTAACGATGCCTCGCAGCTCGCCGTCACGGATCAGATGTCCCATCTCACAGCCGAATTGGAACTTGTTGCGACTGTCGTCGATGGACCACGACGTGTTGCGCTGCATGTAGATGCCATTCTCCACGCCGGAGACCATGTCGTCGAAGCTGTCATCGCCCGGTTCGAGGTTGAGATTCGCCATGCGGTCGATGGGTGGTCGATTCCACGAGCAGGCGCGGGAGTTGGCTACGCCTGGTTGGTCGGCGCGCAACTGCGACGTGATGCCACCAAGAGCGCGTTCGAGAATGCCATCGCGGATGATGTACTGACGATCCGCGGTGACACCGTCATCGTCCCACTGGTATGTGGCAAACTCATCGGCAATCGTGGGATCGAAAGTAATGTTGAGCAGATCGGAGCCGTAGCGATAGCTACCGAGCATATCGAGAGTGACGAAGCTGGTGCCGGCGTAGTTGCGTTCATCACCCAGGATGCGATCCAGTTCGAGGGGGTGTCCGATCGATTCGTGGATTTGCAGATACATCTGATCGGGTGACAGGAGCAGGTCCATCGTCCCCGTAGGACAGTTCGGCGCGGCAAGCAACTGCAGAACCTCTTGCGCCAGACGCGGTGCCTGCTGATCAAAGCCGACCTGGTCGAGAATCTCGAGACCGCCCTGGCGACCGAAGTCAAAGCCACCGTAGCGTCGCGAAACGGTCTCGCTGCCCTCGTTCGCCGTCACCGAAAGACCTGGGATCAGATACTCGAAGCGCTGGTGTGTACGACCACCGTCAGACGTGAGATAGAGTTGCTCGGAGCTGATCCACCACAAGGAGGCGGACCAGTCGACGATGCGATCATCTGTCTTGAGTCGGGCGCATTGGCTTCTGGCCCGGTCGATCCGATCACTCAGTGGTGTCTGGGACCACGGCAGCGCTACGTGAGCTGCATAGTCCCCGACGGGGGCCGGTCGAGTGATCTGGCCGTGATCGACGACGGCATGGCTTGCTGTTTGACGAGCCCAGTTCGTCGCGTGCTCGAGGGCGCCGCGCAGGCCAGAGAGGGTCAAATCAGAGGTGGCGGCATAACCGAGACCGCCCTGATCGACGACGGTGATCATGACACCGACATCGTCGGCCGTGTCCACGGGCTGTAAGACGTCCTGGCGGACCTCAATCTCCTCGTTCTGCTCGGCCATGAAACGCAAAGAGCAGAAATCAACAGCGGGGGCCAGGGCCCTAAAGTGTCGTTCGATGGTTTCGAGCATACTCGGTCTCGTTTTGAAGTTGACTTGAGGGCTTAGGGTAGGTTGAAGTGGCCATTTTCGGCAACCAGCAGAACCCGCTTTGCCCAAGACACACCGGCGACCATATTCCACGTGAGCTTCCGGTTTACCAAGCACCATCTCACCCGATCGAGAGGCGCAGGCCGCGCCATGGCTCGAACATCACGCACTCGAAAAGGCCCTGCCCGGCGTCGATGGACCCACAAGAGGGTACGGACCCTTCTCCTTCGCCTCGCAGCATTGGCGATGACAGGTGGCACCATCGGTACCATCTACCATTTCGTGACGCATCGTAGCGAAGCACGGATGGCGCCTTTCGCCGCCGCGCCGAAGGCGTTGCGTTCAGATCTACTCTATCTCAGCTACCTGGATAGCCTTGCACGTGAGGATCGAGCCACGCCAAGTGTGCTGGAAGGTCGTGATCTGCTACCTCGTATGGTTGCCCAGGTCGCAGGAGTTCCAACCAGTGATATCACAGAATGGGGACTACACCCGCCGGTGGAAGCGGAGTATGATTCACTGAGCAGATTGTTCAGGGAGCTGCATCGGCGTGGTCGGCTCATCCTGCCAATAGATGACGCTGCCCTGTGGACCCACATACGCGAACGACAGCTGCACCCCGGGTATCTCGTGTTTGGCAGAACGCCGGCCGTTACAGAGGGTATTGATTTTTGTGCCATTCTGACGGCTGTCAACATCGCCCAACCCGAATATTCCATCCTTCTCTATCGCGACCCGGTCACTGGTCGTCTGCTGCATGGACGCTTTCAGGACCTGCCACATATTGCTTACCTAGGGGGTGGCCGACTGGGATCAGATCTGTCACGGGTCTATATGGACTGGTTCCGTCTGCAGGACCAACGCGGCAAGAAACCACTGTTCCCACACTGACATTGGAGAGTTTAGCAAACGTGTGCAGACTGAGAGTGCCGCAGATGATGATGAGTAGTGGAAACAGATGGTGGCTTGTGTTGTTGGCCACATTGGGAGGAGTATCGATGACACAGGCACAGGATATCGAGAGACTGCAGTCATCCGTCGCGCCCGTGATGGCTCTAAGTGACAACGAGGTTCTTGCACTGATTCCCGAACGCGCCGGGCTGCGCTTCACGGGTTGTCCGAACTGTACCGGTGGTACGCAGGAGAATCAGCTGTGGTGGACGATCGAAGAGCCGCACTCCGTCTACTGCCAGCACTGTGATCTGCGCTATCCGAATGACATCTACCCAGACGACCAAACGCTCAGCGTCGTCAACAGTCGCGGCGAAACCCACGCGTATCCCTACTGGGACGATGCGGATGGCTATCACCACTTCTTCCAGGCGAAGGGGTGGTATGTGGCGCGAGAGTATTTCCAGGATGTGGCGCGCTGGCTTGCTGAATTGTACGCGGCAACGGGCGAGGAGAGATACGCGCGTCGCTCGGCGCTGATCCTGCGTCGATTTGCCGAAGTATATCCCGGGTATCTCGTGCACTATGACTATCCCTTCCGCCAGAAGATCCTGTGGTCGGGTGATGAAGATTTCCCCTATCCCGTGCCCGACTTTCGCGCCGCGAAGTGGTCGTGGTGGGCCTACATGGACATCAGTGAAGATCTGCTGAAGGCGTACGAAGTCATCCGCGACAGTGGCGCACTGAACGAAGATGAGCAGCGGTTGATCGAGACCGATCTGTTTCATGCCATGGTGGAATTCATCAACAACTATGAGCCGGCATTGACGAATATGGATCCGACGCTGCTGCGTTCGCTGATCTGGGCGGGCCGGGTGCTGCACGAACCCGATTACATCCACGATGCCGTGCGTCGCATCGGCTTGCTGACGCGCCAGCAATTCTTCGCCGATGGCGCCTGGCGTGAAGGCGCTGTGTCGTATCACAACCAGACGACGCGGGGCTTGGGGGCGCTGGTGGATCTGCTCGATGGCTACAGCGACCCACCTGGCTACATGCCTGATGCTGCAAAGCCCTGGGCGGGACCACGATTCGATAATCTCGATGTGGGCGAGCAGTTACCGATTCTGGCACGGGCAAAGGACGTGCCGAATCTGCTGCGTTATCCGAATGGACGCGTCGTCGCTTTTCACGATACCTGGGCGCGTGAGAGCATGGCGCCGACGCAGAGCTCGCAGTCGTCGATTCTCCCGGAGCTGGGTCACGCCTGGCTCGGACGGGGCGAAGGCGACGGTCAGATGCAAACGCATCTGCACTTCTCAGGTGGTTACGGACACCAGCATCGTGATGTGTTAGGAATGACACTCTTTGCGCGTGGACAGGAACGACTTGGCGACATGGGCTACACGCATACGCGGTATCGAGCGTGGACACTGACGACGCTGTCGCACAATACGGTCACCGTCGATGGCATCGATCAGCAGGCGGGGTCGTTGGAGAATCCGTCGGATGGGGCGCTCACACTGTTTGTGCCCGGCGATGGTGATCTGCTCGCTGTGGTCGAAGCTCGAGGAGAGCGTGCCTATCCTGATTTGGTGGATGAATACAAACGCATGCTCGTGCAGATCGGTGCAGACGACGATGCGTATGTGGTGGATCTGTTTTCAGTTGTCGGTGGTTCACGTCATGAATACGTCCTGACAGGAGACGCCGATCACGATGGGGCTCTCGAACATGATCTACCGATGCAGTTGGTTGGCCCGATGTTGTTGCCCGAAGGAGTCGAAGTAAGTCTGCCGACGGGAGAGAGCACACCGGGTGAGGCGGGTGGCCATAATCTCGGCTACGCCTTTTTACGCGATGTGCAGCAGGTACCGATCGATGGCGCGTGGACGGTCACCTTTGCCAGTGACGCCGAGATGACGGGCGCTGTGAAGGTGCATGGTACGGCGCTTGGCAGTGATGACATTCTCTTCAGTGCGCAGGCGCCGTCTGTTCGGCGGGCACAGGATGATGATGCCGCCCTGGATCAGTTCACCATGCCCGTGCTTGTGCATCGACGCGAGAGCAATGACGGTGCGGCCCTGACAAGTCGTTTCGTGACAGTTCTTGAGACGATTTCTGAGGACGGCGCTTTCGTGGATGGTGTAGAGCGTCTCGAAGCGGAGGCTGGCAGCGACGGCGTTGCCGTGCGGATCACATGGGATGATACGGTGGATCTGCTGCTCGTCGGAGCCGATGCGAATTCGACGGTTCGTGCTGGCGATGTTGAACTGCAGGGGCGACTCGGCTTTGTGCGAATGCGGGGTGATGAGGTCGTGGAAATGCGTCTCGTCGGTGGCACGAAGCTGAGTGCGGGTGGACGCGAACTAGCGGGCAAGGGCGTACAGCGAGGTTTTGTCGCGGCGACGAAGCGACGCGAAACAGGAAGTGACGTGGATGCTCTGGTGACGAATCTGTCCGGATCGGCATTGGGCGAAGGGGCCGGGCTGTGGGCGATTGTCGCCGAAGCGGATGGTTTCCACCATGGGCACCAGATCGTTGGCATGGATGGTGCCTCGGAAACCGGAACAACCTTGGTCCTGGCCAATGATCCGGGCTATGCTGTCGCTGGTGACAGTGGCAAGAGCGGCAGTAGTGAGGCGAGCGCAAGCGGTGAGATGGCCTACTTCCCGGGCCGTTCGTGGCAAGGCGAGACGGCGGTGGAGGTTGTCACGACGGCGGCGTGGTCGGTTTCACGCTGACGGATTCTGCAGGATCGCGTTTCATGGATAAGGCAATGCGTTTGCGATCCAGATCGATGTCGAGAACCCGCACTTTGATCTGCTGTGCGACTTTGACGACGTCATTTGGATCCTTCACATAGCGATCGGCGAGTTGGCTCACGTGGATGAGACCATCCTGATGCACGCCGACATCCACGAAGGCGCCAAAGTTGGTGATGTTTGTCACGACGCCGGGTAGAATCATGCCCTGTTCGAGGTCCTGCATGGTTTCGATCCCATCGGCAAAGGCAAAAGCCTCGAATTGCTCACGAGGATCGCGGCCTGGTCGTGCCAGTTCTACGAGGATGTCCTGCAGCGTCGGAATGCCAAGATCCCCATCGACATACTGCTGCAAGTCAATCTGTTCACGCAGCTCAGGTTGGGCGATCAGATCGGCGACGGTGCACTTGAGATCGGTGGCCATGCGATCGACGACGGCATAGCGCTCAGGGTGGACGGCACTGGCATCGAGAGGATGTTTGGCGTCGCGGATGCGCAGAAAACCGGCAGCCAATTCGTAGGCGCGTTTACCGAGTCGGGGCACCTCAAGTAACTGGCGGCGGCTGCCGAAGGGGCCATTGTCGCGCCGGTGGTCGATGATGTTGCGAGCCAGCTGTGGGCCCAGACCGGAGACATAGGCGAGCAAATTGTGGCTCGCCGTGTTGAGATCCACACCGACGCTATTTACGCAACTGACGACGACGTCATCGAGACCGGCCTTCAGGTCGTGCTCCTCTACATCGTGCTGATACTGACCGACGCCGATGGACTTTGGATCGATCTTCACCAGTTCCGCCAGAGGGTCCATGAGACGACGACCGATGGAGACGGAACCACGCACGGTCAGATCGTGGTCGGGGAACTCTTCGCGTGCAACGTCTGAAGCGGAATAGACAGACGCACCCGCTTCGTTGACCATGACGATCTGAATTGAGGCGGGCAAATCCAGACCACGGACGAAGCGTTCTGTCTCGCGTCCCCCCGTGCCATTGCCGATGGCGATGGCTTCGATCGTATGTCGTGTACACAGCTGACGCAGGACGTCGGCGGCCTTCGCCGTGTGTCGATCAGGGAAAATGACGTCATCGTGGACGAGGCCTCCCTGACGGTCAAGGCACACGAGTTTGCAGCCCGTGCGAAGTCCTGGGTCGAGGGCCAGAACATGGCGTGCACCCAGCGGTGCAGCGAGTAGCAGCTGGCGCAGATTCTCGGCGAAGACACGTATCGCCTCGGCGTCGGCGCGTCGCTTTGTCTCGACACGTAGCTCTGTCTCCATGCCGAGAGAGAGCAGACGTTTGTAGCCGTCGGCGATGGCGAGGCGCACCTGATCGCTGGCAGCGCCACTGCCACGCAGGAAGCGACGCTCGAGGGCGGCAAGGCATTCAGCCTCGGGGCCGATGATGCGGAAAGACAGTAGACGTTCCTTCTCACCACGCCGCATGGCGAGAATGCGGTGCGATGGCGCCCGCGAGACGGGCTCTTCCCAGTCGAAATAGTCGCGGAATTTCTGCGCCTCCTGCTCTTTGCCCGAGGCGACCTGTGTGCGAAAGACACCACGTGTCTGAAAGAGACGGCGAATCTCGGCACGAGCCTCCGGGTTCTCGCTGACCCATTCGGCGATGATGTCGCGGGCACCGGCGAGGGCATCGTTGACGGTGGCGACATCCTTCTCGGCGTTGACAAAGTCGGCGGCGAGTTTCTCCGGCATCGATCCGTCCTGCTGCAGCAGGATCTTTGTCGCCAGTGGCTCGAGGCCCCGTTCGCGTGCCATGGTCGCTCGCGTGCGGCGTTTGGGTCGGTAGGGCAGATAGATGTCTTCGAGAGCACTCAAGGTGGAGGCGCCATTCACCTTGGTGCGGAGTTCGTCGGTAAGTACTCCCTGTTCCTCGAGGGATTCCAGGACCGTCGTGCGACGCTGGGTGAGTTCGCGTAGCTGTGCGACTCGATCGCGGATCGCCGTGACGGCAACCTCATCGAGAGAGTCCGTCTGTTCCTTGCGGTAGCGGGCGATGAAGGGGATGGTGCCGCCCTCATCAAGGAGGGTGATCGTCGCAGCGACTTGTCCCGGTTTCAGGGATAGCTCTGTGGCGATCTGCGGCGAGAAGTCGGTATCTGTCGTCTCATTCATGGAGACGGAAGATCGACATTTGGCATTTGTGCGCCAGGTTGGTCTTGGCCAACACCCTTGGGCGCGGTGCTTCGGATTGCGGCTCGTCTCACGAGCTGATCGAATGCCGCATCCTGCGGCTCGATCAGCGGACGCCGTCCTGGCGTCCGCCCTTCGGGCCCTATACTCGACGAACCTGTCCTTCACTCGTGCACCCTGCGGTTTCGGCCAAGATCATTTGGAAACTGCGAAAAGCCACGTCCAGTGACAGGCAGATCCAGTTGCTTGAGCCCGTCCAAGATCGCTGATCGGAAGCTTCATTGATCCAGTGGTGAGGAACTACGAGCTTGAGGTCCAAGTAACACAAAATCGAGAGCAAGGAGAATCACAGTCGTGACAGTGGAACGAACATATGACAGGGTGACGTTGCCTCATCTGGGCAATCAGGTCTTGCGCATGGGAGTTGCTGCCAATGGCGGCCTCGAGTCAGAGGATATCACCTATGCGGCAGAGCGGGGGGTGAATCTTTGGCTCTATGGTCGGAGTTTCGGCAAGGCGACGGCACCGTTGAAGGATCTGCTGGCGCGCGAGCGTGAGAAGCATGTGGTGGTCATGCTTGGCACATTCGTGCTCACAGCACGTGGAGCGCGGCGAACGGTGGAGAAGGCGCGGCGCGAACTTGGCATCGATACGGTGGATCTTTTCCTCATGCCGTGGCTGGGACGCACGTCGCGTTTCAGTCCGGCAATTCAGGATGCGCTCGCGGACATGCGTGAGGCAGGCCTTGTGCGTGGTGTCGGGACGAGCATCCACGATCGGGAGCGGGCGGGTCGACTGGCGGCGGATTCGATTCTCGATGCTTTCATGCTGCGCTACAATGCGAAACATCCCGGAGCGGAGACCGATGTGTTTCCTCACCTGGCGAAGCGGGATCCGATCGTCATCTCCTATACGGCCACATCATGGCGGCAACTGCTGAAGCCATTGCAAGGCGCTCAGATGCCTCCGTGGCCGGGTGCCCATGTGGGTGCTGCCATGCCACCTCTTACAGCCCCTATGTGTTATCGCTTCGTCCTCAATAGTCCACATGTGCATGCTACGTGGACAGCGCCCGGAAACCGACAGGAACTCGACGAGAATCTCGCTGCTTTGGATGCGGGCCCGTTATCGGCGGAAGAGGAGGTGTGGGTGCGCGAATATGGCAAACAGGTCAAGTCGAAACGGAAACGCGACTACGTCTGAGTCAGGGCCTATGGCGTAATGCTTGCGCGTGTTGCGACGGGCCGCCCGAGTCGGCCGTAGTGCCTTTAGGAATCTTCTGGCGGACGGTCTGCTGGTTTGCCGAAGAAGAGGCAGGCGAAGGCGAGGGAGAAGGGTAAGATGGCCATCGTCGTCAGCACGGGGCCGTAACCTCCCATCAGATCGCGCGCGATGCCGAAGGGCATCGGTCCCAAGGCCGACGCAGCCACGAGCAGCGTCGATGAGAAGCCGGCAATCGCGCCGAGATGCTGCCGGCCGTAGTAGTTGGCGAAGATGACACCCATCACGAGCATCTCAATGCCGCTCTGAATTCCCCAGAAAATTCCGAAAGCGTAAGCGTGCGTCACAGAACTCAGATGCGTGGCGCTGATGAGGACGGCGCTTTCCATGAACAGTGAAGCTGCAAGGAGAAATCGCGGCGGGATGCGGCCGATGACGAGGCCGGTGATCAACTGAAACGCGGCACTTGTGGCGGCGATGGGAACAAAGACCGTCGCCGCCGTCGATGCAGAGAGTCCGCCATCTTCAAAGACGGAGAAGATGTGGAAATACAGTCCCGTATTGAGCATGGCGACGCAGGACATGGCGGCACAAGTGACCCAGAAAGCCGTCGATTGCTTGGCTTGGGCGAGTGTCCAATTCACTTCGAGAGGCTCAGATGTCGATTCGGCGCGTTTGGGGGGCGATGAATCTTGATCGGATGTGGCTGACTCGGCGCTCTGTGATGTGGGGTTGTCGTCGTCGGGCTTCAGGCCTGCGCCATCGGGCAGCAGACCATGATCCTCTGGTCGATCGCGGGCGAAGATGTAACCCAGTGGCAACATCACACCGAGCAGGATTCCACCGAGAATCACGTACGTCCAGCGCCAGCCATGTTGATCGATGAGGGTGTTCGCCAGATACGGGAACAGACCGCTCAGCAGTGCACCGACGACACCGACGATGCCCATGATTCTGCCACGCCGCCGAACCCACCAAAGGTTGATCACGTTCTTGCTGGCCAGCGTCAGTGAGCCCTGGCCGAATTGCCGCAATACGACAAAGCCGAAGAACAACATGACGGCATTGCGCACGAGACTCATGTAAATACAGGCCAGTCCCAACAGCAGACTGAAGAGGCAGATCATGAACCGTGAGCCGCGCCGATCGAAGAGACGACCGACCCAGGGGAGGAAGAGACTCGCAGTGAGGGTCGCTGCCGTGTAGAGGGTGCTGACGATGGATCGGCTCAGACCCAGATCTTCGATGAAGTGATTGAGAAATGCGGAGAAACCGGGTGTCTGCCCCGGATTCGTCATCACGCCACCGGTGGCACCGAGGGCAACGATGACCCAGCCGTAGTAGAACGGGGTACTGTGAACCAGGCGACTACGCCGGGAGGCGTACCGAGTCGGACGTTTCTCCGGCGGATCCTGCGACGTCACGGGCGAATCAGAAAATCAGGATCGGAGAGCGTGAGCAGGAAGGCGATGATCGCATCCTTCTGCTCACCTGTCAGCCGCGTTTCCCTGCCAACGAGTAGGGGATCGAGGGTCGGCGAGCTTTGCAGCCCGCCATCGTAGTGATCGATGGCTTCGCTCAATGTCTGGAATCGTCCGTCATGCATGTAGGGGGCCGTGTGCTCGATGTTCCGCAGAGTGGGCGAGCGAAACTTGCCTGCATCGTAGACAGATCCCGTAACGGACGCCAGACCCGAGTCGCTGATGGTCGCCTGCAGACCATTGTTGTGAAACTGATTGTCTGTGAGCAGCACTGTGCCATGGCAATGGAAGCAGTCGCCGATCTCGTTGAAAAAGAGTTCGACACCGAGCAACTCCTGTGCTGTGAGGGTGTCCGTGCCGGCGGCATAGCGATCGAAGCGTGAGTTGGCGGAGATCAATGTGCGCTCGAACTGAGCGATGGCTTTCACGGTGCGATCGGCAGTAATCTTGCCCGGGCCAAAGGCTGCCTCGAAGAGAGTCGGGTAGCGAGGGTGGCGCGAGAGTTTGGCTTCCACATTCGCCCACGTCTCGCCCATCTCATCTGCATCGACGACGGGTTGCAGGGCCTGATCCTCCAGGCTGGCGGCGCGGCCATCCCAGAACAGGGCCGGCATCCACGCGGCATTCGCCAGGGTCATCGAGTTACGTGCCGTGCGGCCATCGACGCCGCGGCTGAAGCGAGCCTGATCACTGAAGGCGAACTGCGGTCGGTGGCAACTGGCACAGGAGCGGGTGCTGTCGATGGAGAGGATCGGGTCGAAGAACAGACGTCGACCGAGTTCGACGCCCTCGACAGAGAGGGCATTGTCCTCGGGGATCTCTGGTGCTGGGAAACCTTCGGGGATGACGAGGTCGTAGGGCGTGCCGAAGGGGATGGACGGCCCCGTGGAATTGCTGTCGTCGCCGCAGCCTGTCAGTACCGAAACAACGATAGCGAGGGCGAGTCGGACAGCGCCGACTGAGAGCCGAAGGAAACTTCGAGAAACTGACTGGCGACGACTAGGTCTTGGTCGCGACAGTAGGACGCGGAGTCGAGGGACTCGGAATCGCTTCAACGCAACAGGAGCAGCTTGCGGGTCTGCGTGATGGAGCCAGTCTGTAGTCGAATCAGATATGTACCGGTCGCAAGGTGATGGCCGTCATCGTCGCGGCCATCCCATCGGGCATGGTACGTGCCGGCGGGTCGTATCCCCTGTACGAGGTCGACAACACGCTGGCCGGAGAGGTTGAAGACAGAGAGGGTCACGTCCGTGGCCTCGGTCAGCTCATAGGGGATGATCGTTTCGGCGTTGAAGGGGTTTGGGTAGTTACGGCCGAGGACGTTGGCGGTGGGTTGTGTACTCTGGCGTGTTTCGAGGACGGCTGTATCGGGTGATGGGGCGCCGGTGACGAAGCGGATATCATCCACGTGGAACGTGCCGCGCAACGTTCCGATGAAGCGGACGTCTTCTATGTCGAAGTCACCCCCCGCGAAAAAGTCCGACAGGGGGATCTCCACTTCCTGCCATTCCGCTTTCTCCAGGTCGATCAGCGGGATTTCATCGCCGACGATTCTTACCGTCGAGGTAGCCACGTTGAGATAGACGCTTAGCGCCGGGCGACGGCCTGGATCGGTGTTCCCGGGATGAATTGCAAAACGAAGCGACTTGTAGGCCGCCGCTGGAACCGGTTCGGTCGCCGACCACCGGAGGTTGAAGCCAAGGGCATCGATGCCGACAGAGGTCTCCCCCGAGAAGACTTCATCCGTCGCTTCGTAGTTCACCTCGGCGCTCGAAATCCACGTTTGCTCCCATCTGGAGTCGAGTCCTTCGGATGTGACGATGAGATCCTCTTCGGGGTACACCGTGAAACTGGTGGTTGCCGGATAGATGTGTCCATGCTGGTCCTCCAGTACCGCACGAAGATCGTGTCGTCCAATGGCGATGTCCGCTGGTATCTGCAGGGAACCAACGAACTGACCTTCGTCAGCTAGTGTTAACTGGAGCGGAGGAAGGTCGGGCAGATCAGGAGAGGAAAGACTGATTTCAGGAAGACTTCCAGCACCACCACCGAGGAAAGGCTCGGTTCGTGCCACAATCTGAACTTCCCGTTTCTGGTCTCTTCCCTTGACGAAAGAGTTGGAGCCGACCCGTAGTTCGCGAATCGCATGTGTTGGTGGTGTAAAACGCACAGCCCTCAAGCCGGAGAGGGTGCTCTCCGAAATGATGACGATACCGTCGCGATAGGGCTGGACCCCCCAGGTATTTCCCGTGGCATAATAGCCGATCTCGACAGGATTGGCGGGGTCGTGGAGATCGAAGATGCGCAATCCAGAGTCGTAGTGTGCCCAATACAACAGACCATCTTCGACCCAGGGATTGTGTGATCCGAGGAATGAGCCCGTGACGAAGTCCTCGGATCGGAAGGAGCCGATCTCCACCGGATGAGCCGGATCGCGGGCGTCGGCGACGCGCATGAAGGAGTCCGGATTAAACTCGGCGTTGTAGTACACATAACCATTCTCGGCGGCTGCACTATGAGTGCCCTCCGGTACTCTCATCGCGGACAGAGTGGTCAATTGATCGGGATCAGATACGTCGGCAATCACCAGACCGCCAGCGCCCTGGGGGATATCGCTCAAGTAGGCGATGTCGTCGCGGATGAAGATGTCATGAATAATGTTGCTGAAACCTGCTGTCTCGTTTTTCCAGGTTCCAGAGATCACGGGACTGGATGGGTCGGTGAGATCGACAATTGTGAGGCCTGGACACGAAGCATGGGCAAGATATGCACGGTCAGCATGTAGAAAGGCGTTGTGTACTCCATCGCCACAAGGTTCGGTGAGCCTGCTCAGGATCTCCGGTTCACGAGGATTCGAGACGTCGATGACGGTGATGCCACCCAAGCCCGTTCCCGTGGGGTGGCCGGAGACGACAGCGATATCCCCGGCGACCTTCACATCGTGGGCAGTGCCGACGATTGGCACGGTTGCGACCAGGGTCATCTCTTCCGGATTGGAAACGTCGACGATATAGAGTTCGTGCGCGCCGACGGCTAAGGTGCCGATGTATCCATAGTCGCCCGAGATGTACATATCGCTCGTCGGTGGGACTTCGGTACGACCGGCGGGTCGGTTGAGTTGGATCTCTCCCACAAACTCAACGTTCAGAGCGGGTGGGTCCTCCTGTGCTGTCGCAGCTGTCGTGCAGAGTGCTGCGAGCAGGCTAAGGTGTGTTAGGCACCGACACATTTCAGGTCCTTCCAATGTGGAGTTGGTACGGGATCCTGCGACAATATCACCCCAATCTCCGGCGACTCCAAGGTGACTTATCGTTTCAAGAGCAGAATCTTTTGGGAAAACTTTCGGCGGCCTGCTTCCATGCGGACCAGATACACACCGTCGGCGACACGAGCGCCCCCTGCACGTTGACCATCCCAACTCAAAGTATGAGATCCCGCAAGCAGTCTGGCATCAAGGAGTGTGATGATATTTTGACCGAGTACATCGAACACTTCGACACGAGCATCCATCTGCACCGCCAACTGGATCTTGAGGGAGACTCGATCCGCAAAGGGATTCGGAAAGGGGGACGAGAGTTGGGCCTGGTCAGGTGTTACTGACGGTTCGGTGGGATCTGTGCGTCCCGAACTTTCTGAGACTTCCAGAATCTGATTTGCCCGGATTCCGTCGAGAATCGTGGAGCCGCCCCCAGGCCACGAAATCTGGATACGATCTGTGGAATCCCAGGAACCGAGGCCGAAGTGACGACCCCGGTTCGGTTGGGGAACCGAGCGAGCGCCGCGAATCACGCGTCGCTGTGTCTGACCACCGGTGGTCACCGTGATATCGCTACCGATCACGCTGCCGCTGCCCTCGTCACCGACAGCGGTCAGATCGAACTGCAGCCAGTGTGCATTTGCTTCGCGCGCGCCAGGACCGATCGTGGAGTTGAGATAAACGACTGGCTGAGAATCATCGTGCTCGTAGAGCACGGCATCGAGGTCACCGTCGGCATCTGCGTCATCGAAGGCCAGGAACCCATCCACCATGGGCAACGAGGTGGCTGTCGTCGGACGATCAAAGTTGCTGTCCCCGTCATTCAGCCGCACGCCATCCTCCCCCCAAATCACGACATCCAGATCGCCGTCGTTGTCGACATCGATCAGTCCGCCGTCGGTGTTGTTGGATAGTGGCAGATCGTCCAAACCCGCAGCAATCGTGACGTCATCGATCTGGCCTTCGCCGACGTTGTGAAACAGGTAGGCCGCCAACGTTGTATCAATACCGGCAATCTGAAAGATGTCGAGATCACCATCGTTGTCGACGTCACCGATGTCGAAGGCATGAGGGGCAACGCCGATGCTGATAAAGTCTCCGGATGCTTCCCAGAAATGCCCTTCGCGGTCGTTGAGGAATACGTAGGAGAGTCCGGGGTCACCAGCGCCCAGATAGATGTCAGACCAACCATCGTTGTTGAAGTCAGCGGCACCCATCTCGCCCCGCGTGCCGCCGCCGATGAGATCGAAGCGGATGTCGAGACCGGCAATATCCGTGACATCCTCGAAAAACGTTCCCTGGAAATTCCGATAGAGTCGATTGCGGATCGTCGGGTGCGCTGCCTTGCCCGCCGGTGACCCGGCGATACAGCAGAACCAGTAACTGCCGACGTAGACGTCGAGCCAGCCGTCGCGATCATAGTCGAACCAGATCGCATTGTTTGTGTAGATCGCGTCCGTGACAGTGAGACCGACGTCGAGGGTGATGTCCGCGTAATTGCCGCCGTCATTGCGCCTCAGGACGGGCAGCGGATCGGCGATTGTTGCGGCGCCGTCGATGGGAGCGAATAGATCGAGGTCGCCGTCATTGTCGAGATCACCGAAGGCAGATGATCGCTGGATCACGGGTAGGTCTGCCTGAGGAGGAATGGCCACACTGGGAACAAAGATCTGGCCAATGACCGCATCTGGCCCAAGAAGGACCATCACAGCGAACAGCAGCCAGAATTCAGATGTGATCGCACGATCACGGGGAGTGGGTGAAAACATGCCTCTACAATACATTCACGCGGCGCTGAAGCACACCGGTCCGTGTGCATGGGTCGAATCTGCCTGCATGGACGAAAAAAAATTGAAGAGAGGAACACATGCCCCGTCGAAGACTCGTCGTCACCGGTGCGACCGGCACGATTGCCATGCGGATCTTGCCGGATCTGGCCCAGCACTTCGATCTGACCTTACTCGACGTGAAGTCGACGGATCGCCACGGCGAGCACATCAAAGACATCATCGAGGTAGACCTGCTTGATCGGGACCGCGACAAATATCGAAAACACTTCGAGGGGGCAGATGCGGTCCTGCACTGCGCCTTCATCCAGGATGGTCAATTCGACTACTACGATCCGGACCGTTTCTGGATGGAAAACGACAATGTGCGCATGGCTTACAATGTCATGCAGGTTTGCCAGGAAGCCGATGTGCGGCGCTTGGTAGTGATGAGTTCCAATCACGCCGCGGACTACTACGAACATCTCATCTGGGGTGACAAGATGGAATTCGTCACACCTGAGATGATTCCTTTGTCGGACAATTTCTATGGGTGGGCGAAGGTTTCGTATGAGAGTCTTGGTTTTGTCTTCGCCTGTGGCGGTGTCGGCGGTCGCAAACTGGAGAACGTGCAGCTACGCATCGGTGGACCACGCGAGACGGACATCGATGGCTGCAAGGGAGACCTGAAGAAGATGCACCGCGCCCTGGGTGCGTATCTGAGTGTGCGCGATGAAGTGCAATTGGTGGTGAAGAGCATTGAGACTCAGAGTATCGAAGACGCAAATGGGATACCCTACCAGGTCTTCTATGGGATCAGTGGCAATACGCATCGATTCTGGAGTATTCAGAATGCGAAGGATGTGATTGGCTATGAACCAGAGGACGACTCCGCTGTCCGTTTTGCAGACAAGATTCTGGCGATTACTCAGGAGGGAGCGAAGGAACATGCAGGTAGGGAACAGGGAGAGACGTGAGCGCTGAAGATCAACTGAGGGTGGTCACGCCTTGAACCAGAGACCCGCGACACCGAGGGCGACGGTGATCGCCATGCCGGCGATGCTGATGAGAACCCCGTAGAGGATCTTGTAGATTCCGTCCGTCCGAGTATCGGCTGAGTCGAATCTCGCCTCGACGCGACCTATCAAGTAGTCGAATCGGCCGTTTATGTCCGAGCGTAACTCTCGTAGATCTGTCTCGACACGGCTGAGACGGACGTCGAACTGCTGGAAAGCATCGCGGGCTGTCAGATTCTCAGTCATGGTATCCTCAAAGATAATGGTCGAAGAAGCAGATACAATCAGTTTCGTGGGACCTTTATGCGAAGGAGGTGCCAGCGAGCATGCCCTCGAGAATGCCAGCAGACATCTGTTCAGGATGTCACCGATTCGTGTCAGCTCTGTTCCGACGACCACACAACTTAGAACCCCAGTTTCGGCATGACCTCGCGCAGATAAGCGTCGGCGAGAAATCGATAGCCCGCGGCGCTGGGA
>Ga0233434_1001975_pt1 | contig 18783 bp, 19 predicted proteins | sample SI_122_August201_4_FD_182738 | JGI IMG/M metagenome (GOLD analysis project Ga0233434, IMG submission 182738) | Seawater microbial communities from Saanich Inlet, British Columbia, Canada - SI_122_August2016_120_MG | ecosystem: Environmental > Aquatic > Marine > Inlet | place: Canada: British... | reverse complement strand
TGACATGGAGTATTTCGGCTTACGACGCAACCAATCACGATGACATTCTGTTTGTTTACACTGAAGCGAATACGACTGCAGGTTATTTTACAAATGTTGACGAAACAACACGACAAGGTGTAGATGTTGGGTTTAATACTGCATTTGAAGATTTTTCAATCGGAATGAACTATAACTATGTCGCAGCCAGATATGGAACTGATCTCACATTAATCAGCGAACCAAATTCATCGGCTGATGATGGCGCAATAAGTGTTGAAGATGGGGATTATCTCCCTAACATTCCAAAGCATAGCTTCAAAGTTAGGGCTAGGTACCAACCTGAGGCTACCTGGTATTTAGGGGCAACATTAACGGCCTTCAGTTCATCTTACATGATGGGTAATGAAAACCAGGAAAATGATTCGTCTGTAAATGGGTTACAAAGCGAAGTTCCTGGCTACGCCATTATTAACTTAGATTCAGAATATAATTTTTCAAAATCATTTGAAGGGTTAAGGGTGTTCGCTAAGGTTACCAACCTACTCGATAATAAATATTATACAGGTGGTCGTCTTGCAGAGACAAGAGTCCAGGCTGATCGTTCATTTGGGGCTGCAACAGATACTGCTTCACTTATTGGCGGCTCTCCAAGAGCAGCGTGGGTGGGTGTACGCTACGAATTTTAATAAGATAAATATAAAATGTTAAAAAGGGCTATAAGCTCTTTTTTATTAACATCAGGTGTATATTAATATTTTTAATGCGTTATTTAAATAACATGAGCCTTAAAACCAAACTTCTCATTTATATTAATTCCTTGTTGCTGATCACAACATTGATTGGCCTGATCATTATTATGGTGGTCACTCAAAAGAATGTTAGAGAAGAAGTTTTATCCACAATGTCTCTTGCTGAATTTGCGATTGAACAGGGGGTGAAAAAAAATCCTGATTTTTACCTATTCCAAAGAAAAAATAATGAATTAGGGATTTCAGAATTATCGGAAATTCGTCATTTAAGGATCCAATTCTTTAATAAGGATGATATTTTACTTGAGGAGACAGTAAACACTGTTGATGAAATCAAACCTCCACCCTATTGGTTTATTTACTTTATTGAACAGCTCACGCAAGAAATTTTTTTTTCAAAGATAAATATTGAGCAAAGGGGGGAGTTAGTGGGTTATATTTTAATTAAACCTGAACCCATTTATGAGTATGCAGAAATATGGCAACAAATTAAGGTAGGTTTATGGGTTATAGGTACCTTCCTGATTCTTATAAATGTGATAGTTTTGATTCTTTTTTCTCATATGATAAGACCAATAAATAAAATTATTGAAGGATTTGAGAAGTTAGAATCTGGAAATTTCAAGTCAAAAATTAAGAAATCAAATATTCTTGAGCTCGATATTATTGGTAAGAAATTTAATAGCATGATTGACAACCTTAGGCAAAGTAACAACAAGATTCATAAACTGAGCCAGAAATTAATTAATGTTCAAGAGCAAGAAAAAAGTGAATTAGCTAGAGACCTTCATGATGAACTTGGACAATCTTTGACGGCACTTCAAGCAGAGGCAGCCTCAATTTCAAAATCAACAAAAAAAACATCACGCGATGAAGCTATTTTTAATGTAATAAAATTATCAAAAAATATGATGTTTTCAACAAGGGAAATTATAAAAAAACTTAATTTGGGGTTGATTGAAGAACTAGGGTTTAAATCTGCTTTAGTTGAGTTATTTGAAAACTGGAAAAGACGATTTAAAGGTGTTAACTTCGAATATAAAATTGATGATAAGGCCTTAAAAAAAATAACAAAACATAAAACAGCACATCTATATCGTATTTTTCAAGAAGCACTAACAAATATTGCTAAGCACTCAACACCTAAGCATATTAAGGTAAGTATAAAGTCTTTAGAAGCGAAAGGTAAAATTAGAATCTTGATAAGCAATGATGGCATTAAGAGTGAATTGGCTAATCAAGATGGGCTTGGTTTGGTGAGCATTGCTGAGCGTGTAAATCAAATGCATGGAAGCTTAGAAATTATTAAAAATAAATATTTTAAAATAATCATCAATATGAGCTAGCTTAATGACTGATTTATTAATAGTAGATGATCATGAAATAGTTAGAGCGGGCATCAGAAGGCTTGTTGAAAATAACTCAAAATTAAATATTGTTGCTGATTTAGGTACGGGAGAAGAGGCATATCAATTTTTACAAAAAAACACAGTTGATCTAGTTATTATGGATGTTTCTATGCCAGGGAAAGGGGGCATAGAGACAACAAGCCGAATAAAAAAAAGATTTCCAAAGTTGAAAGTTTTAATGCTTTCGATGCATGATAATTCAATGATTATTGATAAGGCAATGAATGCCGGCGCTAATGGTTATATTTTAAAGAATGATCTCTCAGATGACTTACTTGATGCTATTGAAAAAGTTATGAACAATGAGATTATTATTTCAGCGTCAGTTGATAGAAATGAGTTTAAGAAATCAAAAATTAAAGACTTAAATAATAAGGAGTTTGAAATTTTTAAATCTATAGCTTCTGGAGAGGATCTATTATCAATCGCTAAAAAACTAAATATCAGTTATAAAACAGTGGCAAACTATCAAACATCAATTAAACAAAAATTAAGCATCAAAAACACTCTCGATTTTTATAATCTAGCCAAAGAAAATAAAGTTCTATAATTAAATAATCTTTTAAAAATCTATTGTTATAATTGAGATAATCTTCTTTGGACTAGTTTATGAATATCGGAACACCATTAAGTTCTTTTGCTACAAAAGTCATGTTACTAGGGGCAGGGGAATTAGGTAAGGAAGTAATTATTTCATTCCAAAGACTCGGTGTTGAGGTTATTGCGGTAGACCGATATCAAAATGCACCAGGCCATCAAGTGGCACATCGTTCTTATGTAATCGATATGACTAATGAGAGCGAGTTACGAAAAATTATTCTAAAAGAAAACCCCGATTATATTGTTCCAGAGATTGAAGCAATTAATACAGATTTATTATCGGAAGTAGATAGAGCGGGCCACGCTAAGGTTATTCCTAGTTTAAAGGCTGTTCAATTAACGATGAATCGAGAAGGTATTCGTAAGCTTGCCTCTGAGGAGTTAGGCTTACCAACTTCAAACTATGGTTTTGCAAGAAGTCTTGAGGAGCTTAAAGAATTAATCCTAGATAAAATTAATTTCCCATGCTTTGTTAAGCCAACTATGTCCTCATCAGGTAAAGGCCAATCTTTAGTTAAAACTGAAAGTGAAATCGAGTCTGCATGGAATTTTGCTGCAAGTGGGGGCAGGGTAGACCAGGGCGTCGTAATTGCTGAGAGTTTGGTTGATTTTGATTATGAGATTACATTACTGACTGTGAGATCTAAAGACTCGAGCGGAAATATTTGTACTAAATTTTGTGATCCGATAGGGCATCGCCAAGAAAATGGGGATTATATAGAAAGTTTTCAACCACAACCCATGACCGATATAGCTTTAGAGAAATCTAAGAAAATAGCGCGATTGATAACCAATGCCTTAGGTGGCCTCGGTATTTTTGGTGTTGAGTTATTTATTAAACAAAACGATGTATGGTTTTCTGAGGTGAGTCCAAGGCCTCATGATACTGGAATGGTCACAATGGCAACTCAAAAACAATCTGAATTTGAATTGCATGCTAAAGCAATCCTCGGCTTGCCAGTAGATACATCACTTTTAAATCCAGGTGCGAGTAAAGTTATTTACGGTAATCATGATGCAGATCAAATCTATTTTGAAGGTATAGATCAAGCCCTTCAATTTCCTGGCGTAGATATAAGGTTATTTGGCAAACCAAAGTCATTCAAGAAAAGAAGAATGGGCGTCATATTAGCATCATCAGATACTATGGAAGTCGCTATTGATAATGTGAAAAAAGCTTCCTTAAAAATTAGTACAAAACTTTAAAGAGAATTAAGGGTTATGAAAAAAATATTATTAGTTATTTTAGTTCTAGGGGTTATTTTGGGGGGAGCTACATACTGGTTTTTTGATAATCTAGATAATTTTATTAAAGACTATATGGTTGAATATGGCTCAAAAATGACTAAAACTGATTTTGAGATTAGCTCGGTGAAAACAGATTTAAAAAAGGGCGAGATTTTAATTAATAGGCTTGGCATTGAAAACCCAAAAGGCTTTAGTGATGCTGAAGCTTTTGAGGTAGATAAGATCACGGTTATTGTTAAAAAAGAGTCATGGAATCAGGATGTTATTGAGATCCCTCTTGTTCTCATAAACAACCCCGAAATTGTATATGAATACAATGGAAAAAAAACAAACTTCAACGTTCTCAAAGACAATATACAAAGTTATCAATCAAGTGATAGCAATCCATCTAGAGACAAAAAAATAAGCAAGGAAACAGAAAATACTGGCAAGCATGACTCAAAAACTTTTTTTATTAAGGAATTAAGAATTGTAAACCTTGAGGTAAAGGCAAGAGTTAGCTCGGTAAAAAGAGATTTTCTAAACAAGAAAATTCCATTAATAGTGATTAAGAATATTGGGTCTGAATCAAAAGGGGCATCACCGGAGATTATTTTAGAAAAAATCATATTAAATGTGGATGATGATTTAGAAGATATTTTTGACTTTACAACACTCAAGACGGATATCAAAAAAAATATAAATAGACTTTTAGATAAGTTAAGCGGGGAAAAAAAAGATAATTCTGGTAAAGAAAAGATTGATCATCAAAAAGTGATCAATAATCTCAAGGATTTATTCTAATACTTCAAGGCCAATAGGTTAAGTTTAGTTCTTTGTGCTAAAATCGCGCGTCTATTAATAAATATGGTTACTCATCAATGAATCAAAAGCTTCGTAATATTGCAATTATTGCCCACGTAGATCATGGTAAAACAACACTTGTAGATAAATTATTGCAACAATCAGGTACATTTGCGGAGCATCAGCAAGTGAGCGACCGGGTAATGGATTCAAATGATCTTGAAAAAGAACGTGGAATTACAATCTTATCTAAAAATACGGCTATTAATTATCAGGACCACCACATTAATATAGTGGACACTCCTGGTCATGCTGATTTTGGAGGGGAGGTTGAAAGAGTGTTAGGTATGGTTGATGGGGTTGTTTTGCTGGTTGATGCCGTCGATGGACCAATGCCTCAAACACGTTTTGTTACAAAAAAAGCATTAGCGCTAGGCTTAAAGCCTATTGTTGTAATTAATAAAATAGATCGTCCAGGAGCTAGGGCAGATTGGGTAATTAATCACACATTTGATTTGTTCGCTAATTTAGGGGCTACTGATGAGCAACTTGATTTTCCAGTTGTCTATGCGTCAGCTTTAAATGGTTATGCAAAAATGAAAGAGGAAGATGAAACAAATGATATGACAGCGCTTTTTAAGACTATTTTGTCTCATGTTGAACCACCAGTTGGAGATACTGAAGCACCTTTACAGTTTCAAATTTCAGCACTTGACTACTCATCCTATACCGGAAGAATGGGAATTGGTCGTATTCGTAACGGAATTTTAAAGCCTGGAAGTCCAGTGGCAATTATGATGGGGGATGAGAGAGTTGGGCAAGGAAAAATTAATGAGGTATTTGGGTATGAAGGGCTTGAAAAAGTTAGCGTCAAACAAGCTGAAGCGGGGGATATTGTAATTGTAACGGGGATTGAAGAAATTGGTATTGGCGTTACGATTGCGCAACTTGATAACCCTAAGGGTCTTCCAATAATACCTATTGATGAGCCAACACTAAATATGGATTTTATGGTGAATACATCACCATTAGCAGGTAAAGAAGGCAAATTTGTGACAAGCCGACAAATTAAGGAGAGGTTAACGAAAGAATTACTGGTTAATGTAGCGCTCAGGGTAGACGATACTGAAGATGCAGATGTTTTTAGGGTGTCTGGAAGAGGGGAGCTGCATTTAACAATTCTCTTAGAAAATATGCGAAGGGAGGGTTATGAAATTGCAGTTGGAAAACCCCAGGTTGTGTATAAAGAAATTGATGGAAAAAAATGTGAGCCTTATGAGAATCTTACGGTAGATATTGAAGATGAGACTCAGGGTGGAGTGATGGAAGAATTAGGACGTCGAAAAGGTGAGCTGACGAATATGGAGTCTGATGGTCTAGGCAGGACTCGTCTGGAATATACAATACCTGCAAGAGGTTTAATTGGTTTTCAGGGTGAATTTCTAACTATGACAAAAGGAACGGGAATTATGTCTCACGTTTTCGAAGAGTATTTGCCTGTTAAGACTGAAATTCCTGGGAGAAGAAATGGTGTTTTAATTTCTTCTGAAAAAGGTGAGGCGGTTGCATATGCTTTATGGAAATTGCAGGACAGGGGAAGAATGTTTGTTCATCCCGGAGATAAGCTTTATGAGGGGATGGTTATTGGTATCCATTCAAGAGACAATGATTTAATTGTAAATCCTATTAAAGGAAAGCAGCTTACAAATGTTAGATCCTCCGGAACAGACGAAGCGGTAAGGTTGGTTCCACCCATTCAGATGAGTTTAGAGTATGCAGTAGAGTTTATTGATGATGATGAATTAGTTGAAATTACACCTAAATCAATTAGGATTAGAAAGAGGTATCTTATTGAACATGAAAGAAAACGAGCTTCTAGAGAAGGTTAGTTTAGTTCTTGTGTTGCAATGTAGTCCTCATAATTACCCGTATAATCAATAATTTTGTCAGATTTAATCTCAAATATACGCGTGGCTACAGAACTCACAAACTCACGATCGTGTGTTACAAAGAAAACGGTGCCTTTGTATTTATCTAAGGCGGTGTTTAATGACTCAATGGACTCCATATCCATATGATTGGTTGGTTCATCCAGAAGTAATATATTATTTCTTTCAAGCATAATTTTGCCAAACAACATTCGACCTTGTTCGCCTCCAGACAAGACATTCACTTTCTTTTTAAAATCATCGCCAGAAAATAATAATCGACCGAGAATGCTTTTGATAGATTGATCATCATCTTGAGATTTTTTGAAGTGAGTTATCCAATCGAAGATAGAAGTATCCTTATCAAACTCATCGTTATGGTCCTGAGCAAAATAACTTATCTTAGCCTTTTCTGCCCATTTAACAGATCCATCATCAGGATTGACTGTATTTGCAAGTATTTTAAGTAAAGTTGATTTACCGATACCATTTTCACCAATAATAGCAACCTTTTCCCCTGCCTCAACCATAAAATTAACATTATTAAATAATTGCTTTTCATAAGCATGACTTAGCTTATTTACCGTAAGTGCTTGGCGATATAATTTATCTTTTTCCTCATACTCAAATCGTATAAAAGGGTATTGCCTGCTTGACGGCTTCATATCTTCAATCTTGATTTTTTCAATCTGTTTAGCTCTTGATGTTGCTTGTTTTGCTTTAGAGGCATTTGCTGAGAATCTTCTGACAAATTCTTGAAGTTCGGCAACTTGTGATTTGGCTTTTTCATTTGCTTTAAGTTGTTGAGATTTAACCGTCGCACTTGCTGCCATAAAATCATCATAGTTTCCCGGGTAAACAGTCAACTTTTGATAGTCCATGTCAGCCATATGTGTGCACACTTGGTTTAGAAAATGACGATCATGTGAGATGATAATCATAGTTGAATTTCTTGAATTAATTATTCTCTCAAGCCACCGAATGGTATTAATATCCAGATTATTAGTTGGCTCATCAAGCAATAGAATATCTGGGTCTGCAAATAGCGCTTGAGCCAATAAAACTCTGAGCTTCAGCCCTGGTGGAATCGCACTCATTTCACCATTATGATAACTATTTTCAATACCAACGCCATCAAGTAATTCTCCAGCTCTCGATTCGGCTGTATAGCCATCATACTCAGCATAGACAGTTTCTAGCTCCGCAGCCTTCATATAATCTTCATCAGTTGCATCTGGATTTGCATAAAGCTTATTCTTTTCTTCATTAGCACGCCACATTTCTTCATGACCCATCATGACAACATCAAGCACCCTAAGGTCTTCATACGCGAACTGATCTTGCCTAAGCCACGCGACCCTTTCATTTGATTCTATGGCAATTGAGCCAGAGCTTGGCTCAAGCTGTTTAGCTAGAATTTTCATAAAAGTTGACTTCCCACAGCCATTAGCACCTATGAGGCCATATCGGTTACCATCTCCGAATTTAATTGAGACATCCTCAAAAAGAGGTTTTGATCCAAATTGCATGGTAATGTTATTGGTTATAAGCAAAGCTAGTGACCTTTCATTGTGATAATAGTTAGAAACTTTCTGTTTTTATCTTACGGAAGCTAAAATTTTTTAGAATTATATCTTGTACTGTATTTTAACGATAGTTAAAATTTCATCACTAGATGGTTTATTCCATACCACCTCATCACCAACTGCATTTCCGATTAAAGCTTTTGCAAGGGGAGATGTGTAGGCAATTTTATTCATTTTTATATTTGATTCATCCTCACCCACAATTTGAAAGTTTAATATATTCCCTAATTCATTTTCAACATCAACCAATGCTGAAAAAAGCACTTTATCTTTATCTTGATCTAATGGCCTAACTAAAATAGCTGATTCAAGGCGATTGATAAAGTATCTTAAATCACGTTCCAGCTGCATTTTTTTTTGCTTATTTATAGAATCACTATTGGGAGATAATTTAGTCCTTTCTGTTTCTAAAAGTGCTATTTCTACTTCTAGCTCTTTTAACCCACTTGGCGTTACGTAGTTTTTTTCAGCGCTTATGGGGCGCTCTGGAACATCGATGCCCGCATGTTCTAAATCATTTTCTTTTACAAATGCTCTACTCATTTTATCAATATAATCAGTATATTAAAAATTATTTTTAAAGTAAATTATTTATTATGATTTAAAGCTTTTACACTCAATTATCTAATTAAGTATACTCATTCAAAATAAAATAAAATTAACTCTCTCTTTTATTATTCTTTCTTTGCCAACCGTGCATGCAATTGAATATGATAGCAATGCATCAGACTATGCTTATTATACATTCAAGATATTTAAGAAAGAGCCAAACCAAAAAGTAAAGGAAATTATTTCAGCTAAGTGTATTGCTTAAGATAATTTAAAATACAGTAAGTATAAAGAATTTAAAGTGTATTCTTTATTAGGGTCATGCCAAAAAAACCCTTAATCATATTATTTATCTTTCAAACTTAGCCTTACATCTTAAGAGCTTATTTTTAAAGTCATCATAATTATTAGAAACCGAAAATTCTGGATACTCATTAATAACATTTTTAGGTGGATCAAATAATATTCCTTCGTCAGCTTGCTTTAGCATGCCAATATCGTTATATGAGTCACCTGCAGCCACAACTTTGAAGTTTAGCTTTTGAAGTGCCTTTACAGCCTCCTGCTTTCCGTTTGCTTGTCTTAATTTGTATCCTGTTATTGAATCAGTATCATCAATAATTAGTTGATGACAAAAAAGTGTAGGGTAATCCAATTTTTTCATTAATGGACTTACAAATTGATAGAAGGTATCAGAAAGTATAATGACTTCAAATTCGGATCGTAGCCATTCATGAAATTCAATGGCACCCTCTAGTGGATTCAATGTACTTATAACCTTTTTTATATCCTTGAGTTTAAAATTATTCTCATTAAGAATGCTCAGTCTTTTGTTCATCAATACATCGTAATCAGGTATATCTCGCGTTGTTAATTTTAGCTCTTCAACCCCTGTTTTTTCAGCAAATTTTATCCATATTTCCGGTAGTAATACACCTTCTAAATCCAGGCATGCAATCATTTTTTTTATCCTTATTTAAATTAACTTATTTATTTAACTAAACACCATAACCTATTGATTATGAATACTTAATATTTTAAAATCATACTCTTTAAGATCTCGAACCTTTTAATAGAAACATCTCGCATACTAACAAAACTAACATGTTCTTGCCTTTGTTTTTTAGGGTCTAATTGTATGCCCCAAAGGCCGCCAATTTCATTTGGAATCTCAGAATATCTTATATCAATAATCTGATCGGAATTGGTTGGATTAACAGCTAAAAAGTTATTGCTAAACCATCTAAATCTTTCAACATCCTTATATTGCTGAGAACCTTTTTCTAACCATGGAAAATCCTTCTCTAGATTTAACTTGTTAATACTTTCTCCTTCTATTATTTCATCAAAAAGTAAATTTATGGCATCTACATGAAAATGATTATTTGTTTCATAAATTATTTTCCATAGAATTAAATTTCCAAAGCTTGGCTTTGCTTGTATCCTGATAATATCCTGACCTCTTTCTTCTGCAATTCCTTTTCCAATATTTAAAGCAATAGTATGTAGGTACATCCCTAATAATAGATATGACGTTGCCCAAACCACCCCTATTTTTGCATAAATATTATTTTTTTTAACTATGGCGATGATTACAAATAATAGAATGGGTAGGGTAAAGAGGGGGTCTATGATAGAAATGTGATTCCATGCAACCCGTACATCACTAAAAGGCCAGAAAAGTAATGTCCCATAACTTGTGCAAGCATCAATTAACCCATGTGTTCCATAACCTAAAGTGCTATACAGCCATGTTTCCTTGAAATTGAAGGTGCTAATTTTTTTAAATAATAAGTATAAAAAGCTTGCACAGACAAGCCCGCCAAAGGGAATAAATATAATTGAATGGGTAAATTGACGGTGATATTCAAGAAATAATAGCGGATCACTTGCCGAATGGATGAAAATATCTAAATCTGGTGCCATTCCAGATAAGAATCCAAGCATAGCAATTAAACCCAAATTCTTTTTTCCGAATGTTTGTGGCAGCACGGCACCGATTGTGCCTTGTGTTAAAGGATCCATACTTTGGCTTTTTTATTTAATTATAATGGATGAGTTACTTATTAAAATTGGGTAAAAATATTAAATTTCAAAACTAGATTTATTCGGTAACAATTTTTGCATCTCATTTTTTACTAATTGTAACCTTATGTCATCAGGATTTGCATCGTCACATGTATCATTTATACAAAAGAATGGCACTTTACCAAATTTTTGAGTGAGTAAATTTAATTTCATTTCAATATCTTTTGAGCCGCTTTCAATATATAAATAATCTGCTTGAATTATTTGTGCATATTGATGATGTTCAAGCCACCTAGGCACAAAATCAACTAATACACCAGGTTTGTCCCATGATCTAAAGTTAACGGATCTCACTTCATCAAATAAATCAGTTGCTTTCTTTTCAATCTCCAGGAGAAGGGTCTTTCTATATGGTCTTGGAGCATGAGCTAAGGGTATATTTTGATGAATATAATTTTTATATTCCTTTATCAACCATAGGTTTGATTGTATAGACGAATTAATAGGTGAGAGTAAATGTGGTTGTAATTCTTTATAGTTTTCATGAGGTTCATTATCATAGAAATATTTTAATTTATCATTGAACCACCAGTTTGTATCTACCGGCATTCCAAAAAAAATATCATCATTAAGATAAAAAAACCTTTCTGATAGGTTGGGGATGTGATGGATATAAGATTCAATATGGGCTGATGCAAAAATAGGGTTTATTTTCTTTGGAATAATATCGCGGTGATCAATGATGGTAACTTTATTATTTGATACCAACCAATTAGGTCTTTGTTCATCTGTCACAATATAAACGTGACCATGATCTGGAAAAAATTTTTCCAGGCACCTTAGGTTGAAAAGGAGTTCGCCATTATCGCGAAACCGCCCATCAGCATTAGCGAAGAGAGCTAAATCATCCTTGTTTGTTTTTGAAAAAAACCTAAAAGACTCACGTCTTTTTTTTTGCCAATTTATGTCGTCGGAATTAACCCATAAATAAATAATATCAACTTGTGTATCAAAATTTGCCATTGATTTAATCTATTGGTTTTAATCTTGTCATTACTCCCACTCAATAGTTGAAGGGGGCTTTCCGGAAATATCATAAACAACTCGATTAATGCCTTTGACTTCGTTGATAATTCTATTTGAGACTTTGCCTAATAACTCATAAGGTAGCTCCGCCCAATGCGCAGTCATGAAGTCTGAAGTAACAACTGCCCTCAGGGAAACAACATATTCGTATGTTCTGGCATCACCCATAACGCCAACTGATTTAACCGGTAAGAAAACCGCAAATGCTTGAGACGTTTTTTCATACCAACCTGATTTTTTTAGCTCTTCAATAAAAATTGCATCTGCACTTCTTAATAAGTCAGCAAACTCTTTTTTTATTTCACCTAAAATTCTGACACCTAACCCGGGACCAGGAAAGGGGTGTCTGTAAACCATATCTTTTGGAAGACCAAGCTCAACCCCTAATTTTCTAACCTCATCTTTAAAAAGGTCTCTTAATGGCTCGAGTAATTTTAATTTTAGTGTGTCTGGGAGCCCACCTACATTATGATGACTTTTAATGTTATGTGCTTTTTTGGTTTTGCCGCCTGCGGATTCAATAACATCAGGGTATATGGTTCCTTGGGCTAACCATTTAACACCACTGTATTCATTAGATTCCTCCTGAAATATTTCTACAAAATCACGACCAATGACTTTTCTTTTTTCTTCAGGATCAGTTATACCCTTCAGGTCATTTAAAAACTTGTTTTCTGCATTGACATGGATAACCTTAACACCTAAATTTTTCTTAAATGTTCGCATCACTGTTTCGGCTTCATTCAATCTAAGTAGTCCATGATCAACAAAAATACAGGTCAGTTGGTCACCTATGGCTTTATGTATTAAAGCAGCGGCCACAGAAGAGTCTACCCCCCCTGAAAGCCCTAGAATTACCTCATCAGCACCTACGGTTTCTTGAATTTTTTTTATTGCGGTCTCAACATAATTTGGCATATTCCATTCGGGATTACACCTTGAAATATTGATCACAAAGCTTTTGATTATTTCATCACCTTTTTTTGTGTGAGTGACTTCGGGATGAAATTGTAATCCATAAAAATGTTTGGATTTATTTGCGATCCCAGCTATTGGGGTTGATTGATTGCTGCAAATGATTTCAAAACCATCAGGCAGCTTACTTACCTTGTCGCCATGGCTCATCCATACGTCTAATAACCCATGTCCTTGCTCATTCTTTTTATCTTCAATATCTACTAATAAATCAGAATGTCCATGAGCCCTTATTTCCGCATATCCAAATTCCCTTTCATTGCTATTTACAACTTTTCCACCTAATTGATTTACCATTGTCTGCATGCCATAGCAAATACCCAAAATAGGGAGGCCTAAGTCAAAAATACTGGGGGCAACACTAGGCGTTTCGTTTTCATAAACCGAATTTGGACCACCGGACAGAACAATCCCGCTAGCTTCAAAGGATTTAATTTTTTCAATATTGGCATCATAGGGGAAAATTTCGCAGTATACATTCAACTCCCTCACTCTCCTTGCAATAAGTTGAGTGTATTGTGAGCCAAAATCAATGATTAAAATTTTATCCATCAAGAATCTATTCGAAATAATTAAATAAGAGAGTGACTTTAGTCGACTCGATAATTAGGCGCTTCCTTTGTTATCTGAACATCATGAATGTGGGACTCTTTCATCCCAGCATTAGTAATTTCAATAAATTTCGCTTTCTTATGCATGTTTGGGATTGTATCAACACCCACGTAACCCATTGACGCCCTTAGGCCTCCCATAAGCTGATGGATAACATTTACAACGGTTCCTTTAAATGGAACACGACCTTCAATGCCCTCAGGCACTAATTTATCTGAATTACTTTCACCATCTTGAAAATAACGATCACTAGAGCCTTTTTGCATAGCTCCTATGGACCCCATGCCGCGGTATGATTTATACGACCTTCCTTGAAATAACTCTACTTCACCGGGGGCTTCTTCGGTACCTGCAAACATGCTGCCTAGCATAACTGAGTTCGCTCCTGCAGCGATGGCTTTAGCTACATCTCCAGAAAACCTTATCCCTCCGTCTGCAATAAAAGGGATATCCTTCTTCTTTAAGACCTTATAGACTTCATTGATAGCAGTAATTTGAGGAACTCCAACACCCGCAACAATTCTTGTCGTACAAATTGAACCAGGCCCTATGCCGACCTTAACTCCATCAGCACCGTAATCTACCATAGCTAACGCAGCATCAGAGGTTGCAATGTTTCCTCCAATCACCTCAACCTTAGGATAATTTTTCTTTATCCATTTAATCCGATTTAAAACGCCTTGAGAATGACCATGAGCTGTGTCTACAATCAAAAGATCTACCCCAGCTTGAACAAGCAGCTCCGTTCTTAATTCAGTGTCATTAGCAACACCAATTGCCGCACCCACTCTAAGTCTGCCATGCTCATCTTTACAAGCAAAAGGATGGTCTGTTGATTTTTGGATGTCTTTTACTGTAATAAGCCCCTTAAGCTCGTCTTTGTCATTAATCACAAGTAGTCGCTCAATTCGGTTTTGATGAAGAAGCCTCATAATTTCTTCTTTAGCCGCACCTTCTTTAACAGTTACAAGCTGATCTCTTGGAGTCATTACATTTTTAATTGGTTGGGCGAGGTTGGTTTCAAATCGTAAATCCCGATTCGTGACGATGCCAACAACCTTATCTTTTTCAACAACAGGGAGGCCTGATATTTTATTCTTTCGGGTGATTTGCATAACTTCATCAACGGACATGTTTGGATCAATTGTGATTGGATCATTCACCACACCTGACTCAAAACGCTTTACCTTATCAACACGATTAGCTTGTCTTTGAGGGGTTAAGTTTTTATGAACAATACCCATACCGCCTTGCTCAGCCAGTGCAATTGCCATATTGGCCTCTGTCACTGTATCCATGGCAGCAGATATAACCGGAATATTAAGGCTGATCTTTTTGGTTAATTTCGTTTGTAATGAGACGTCTTTTGGAAGGACGTTTGAATGATTTGGAACAAGAAGTACATCATCAAATGTTAATGCTTTGCTGGGTAGACGCATATTATTTTCCTTATCGCGCAAAAGGAGATTATACAGAATCGCCAATAAAAATCGATGGAAATTTTAAAAAAAGTTAGCTACCTTTTTTCATTTGCTTTCCTTCTGCCGCTCTTTTTCTCCTTATTTCCTTTGGGTCTGCAATTAATGGCCGATAAATTTCAATGCGATCTCTATCCCTAAGTGTATGATCAAGTGAGGTTTGTTTTCCAAAAATTCCCACGAGATTTTTGGTTAGATCTATATCTGGAAATTTTTTTTGTATGCCTGATTTCTCAATAGCCTGCTTAACGTTAATATCTTTCGGCACCCTGATGGGGATGATTATTTGTTTTCTAGGCAATGCGTAAGATACTTCAATCATTATTTGATCAGGCATTATCTCTCCTATTGGCCTCTTTAACAAAGTTATCAATGAATGTGTTTGCAATCATGTTAAATACGGGTGAAATGAGTTTATCTAAAATAATGTTGCTAAATTGATAATGTAATTCTAACTCTATTCGGCAGGCATTTTTATCTAATTTCTTAAATCGCCATTCACCTTGCAGCTCCTTGAAGGGTCCATTAATTAAATTAATAACCATTTTGTCGGGAAAGGTTTTATTATTTTCTGTGGCGAAGGTTTGTTTGACGCCATGATAATTAATTTGAATGGAGGCCTTAGTAATCTTATCAGATCTTTCAATGATTTCAGCCCCCCCACACCAAGGAAGAAAGCTTGAGTAATCCTCAACACTATCAACTAAGGTAAACATTTTTTCTCTTGAGTGTAAAACTAATGCACTTTTTTTGATGGATACCATGAGGTGATAATATTACTTATAGCGTACAATTAAAAGATAAAAAAATTAACATTCCTTATGAGCATTATACAAAATAAAAAAGCTTTCCATGACTACTTTGTAGAGGATAAATACGAAGCAGGTATCGTCCTAGAGGGATGGGAAGTTAAGGCAATCCGTGATAATAGAGTTAATATTAAAGAGGCGTACGTCATTATCCAAAAGGGAGAGATTTACCTATTAGGATGCCATATCACACCCTTGGGGAGCGCATCAACTCATATTAACCCAGATAATATTCGTACCCGAAAGCTACTTTTAAATCACGATGAAATAGCAAAGCTGATTGGTAAAGTTGAACGTTCAGGTTTTACGTTAGTCCCATTAGATATGCACTTTAAAAAGGGTAAAATTAAGTGTGAAATCGGCCTAGCAAAAGGGAAAAAGCAATACGACAAAAGGCAAGCCGAGAAAGAAAAAGACTGGAATAGGGAGAGAAAACAGATTCTCAGCGCAACAAATAAGGGAAAGTAGTATAATAGAAACTTGTTTTGGGGCTGACCCGGTTTCGACGTGGGTTACAAAACAGATCAGTGCATACCGAGGCTTCTAGGTACCTCGTTAATAAACTAGAAAAACAGTAATCGCAAATGACGATAACTACGCTTTAGCTGCTTAATTCCAGCTAAACGCTGTCCTGATGGGTCACTCGCTCAGGTTACAGCGTCATAAAGAGAGACTCGGAAATTATTGGGCTACTTAGTAATTTCTTAAACTTAAGGTAACTCGCTTTTATATTTGCTTGCTTGTTGGTGAAGTAAAAGTTAAACATAAACAACATAGCTAAGTATGTAGAACTGTCTGCAGAGGGCTTGCGGACGGGGGTTCGATTCCCCCCAGCTCCACCATTAATAAAAATACAAACCCTTGATTACTAAGGGTTTTGTTTTATGTAATACTCATAAAATATCTACTTGTATTACAATTTGTATTACACTTTGACATTAAAATTCATTATTTTCCTAGAATATGAAGACCCCACCATACCCCCATGCCATCATTTTCAAACTGGGACTCCTAACTACCTCTATACATCTTAATCTGCATAAATGATCTGTAGTTTTCTCAAAACACACCCCCTATGAAATATAAAAGGCACTTCAAAAAATATTTCTAGCAAAAATTCCCAAAACCTAATTTGTCAGGTTGTTCTATTTATTTCATAGGCGTATATTGAGATTAAATATGAAAAAACTACTCCTACTCTTTATGGTAATGCCTAATCTGGTGATGGCAGAATTAACACTCTATAGATGTGACCCAGAGGGAAGAACGGATGGTGACCCTAATGAAATAAAAAGCGTAAACAAGATGGCACAGAATGCAAAAGAATGTAACTCAAGCTGCAAAAAAACTAATCGGACAATAAAAACAAAAATTAATGAAAGAACTAATAAAATTTTAGTTGAAGAGTATGAGAATGGTATGTTCAAAGCTTCAACAATGTATGAATCATCTAAAGCTACGTTTAATGTAAAAGGTGAGCCAATAAAGGCGGGGGATACGGTACAAATATTTGATAAAGAAAATTGGACATACAAATCTGGAATAGGTTTAGTAAGCTCTACAAACACAGATGGATGGCCTCAAGGGCAAAGAGTGGTAATGTTAAAAGATGGAAAGTATTCCAGTACATATAAATATTCTGATTTTGTGAAAGAAACGACTGGCTCTTACTATCCATATCAGGCATGTGGCAAGTAATACAAAAAAAAGAGACATATAAAAGTGAACTATGAAAAAATTTATTCCTGGCAATCACAATTCACTCTCTTTTTTAAAGTTCCTCGAGAGTGCTGTGCTATCACGTCCAGGCTTTTGTATTAAGTATTACCATGATGGTTGTGGCACATGTGGCAGTATTCCTTTTCAAAGAAAGGTAGAAAAATATTCAGAGAAAGTAATTCTTACTGGCTTACATGAGTTATTAAAAAAAGAATCGGAAACTTATTATATAAACTTAATCAGAAAAAAGGATGAAAACTACTCGCGTTGGGATCAATTCAAATTTGAAGATGCTATAGGCTTATGTTTAAAGGTAGTTAGTGAAAAAATTACTGATGTAGAATTTAAAAAAAATATTGAAGGAACGCCTCTTGGTTTTTTTCATCACCAAAAAATTTCGGATAGGATTGGTCGCGATATTGAATATAGAAAGAGAGAAAAAATCGAAGCAAGGCAAAACCTAATAAAACAAGAAAAAGAAAAAATAGAGGCTAAAAAGAGACAGGTGGAACATTTGAAGAGAATAGAGAAATATAAAAAAAGATCTAAAGATTTGGGAATATGATTCAAGCAGATTTATTCCCTTATTTAATAGATCAGGATTTTATTGAATATTACTTAGCTAATAAAAAAGAAATAAAAAAAATAAATCGCAGAATAGCTAAGATTGAAATTAATAGAATTAAAGATAAAAGATACTCAAACAAAATAAAGTATATTCAGTCAGATGGGACAATTTCTCTAAAGAGCTTCTCTAGTTATAAGCTTCACAAAGAGCTAGATGGCGTTCGAAAAGAACTGATATTTTTCCATAAAAAACAAAAAGAATTACTTAAAATTAAGGTGGACTCTTTTGACTTTCTCATGAGTTATTGGGAAGAAAAACCTATTATAAATACTAGGTTCTAGCCAATGAACTTTTTACCACCCTATAAACAAGCTAGAGGGTAAAGGTACTTTTCTAACATAGTGAAAAGGCGTATATTTATTTTATGACCTTCACATCTGTTACTGACATTATTGTTAATGATTTGATTTGGGATATAGATTCTACCGCTCCCAATCTTTGGGATGAATTCCCAATGGACTATGCAATTTATATTGTCTTTGAAAAAGAAATTCACGCACTCAAAATCAAAGCTATTAATAGTAGGTATTTAAGTTGACAAATAATACTGGATGGACAGATATTTTCTCTCAAATTAATAATGTAGCCCATGAAGTCATAAAAGTTGAGGATGA
>Ga0233434_1001972_pt1 | contig 18798 bp, 15 predicted proteins | sample SI_122_August201_4_FD_182738 | JGI IMG/M metagenome (GOLD analysis project Ga0233434, IMG submission 182738) | Seawater microbial communities from Saanich Inlet, British Columbia, Canada - SI_122_August2016_120_MG | ecosystem: Environmental > Aquatic > Marine > Inlet | place: Canada: British... | reverse complement strand
TTGTTTTAAAGCATTATTCCAAATTTCTTCCTTATTCTAAGGCAATCCGTTTTTAACTAGGACTTTGTATGTTTTTTTATGAACATGCGTTTTGTTATTGTTGGTATCGTTTTAGCAATAGTTGTTATTCTTGCTGTAATTATTGGCTCCCCTGCATTGGGTGGCTTTGATTCAATGAGATAATTAGTAGAATTTTCTATAGGCTTTCTCAAAAATCAATAATGCTTCTGTGATTTCTGTTTTTGATAGCCATGCAGTGACTGAAATTCTTAATCTTGCTTGATTTTTTGGGACTGTGGGGTATCTAATTGGTTGTGCATATACTCCATAACTCTTTAGGAATTTTCCAATATCCATAGCTGATTTTTCTTTTCCAATAATTATCGGAATTATGTGAGTTGAAGAGTTTATCTCAAATCCAATTTCTTTTAATCCATTTGAAAGTTGTTTAATGTTATTTTCTAATTTTTTCTTTTGTTTTTCTCTGTTTGATTCAAATCTTTCTAGTGAATGATTGATCAAAAATGAAGGAAGTGCAGATGTGTAGATAAATGATTTTGATTTGTTTATGCATAAATCGATCACATTATTTTGTGATGAAACATATCCTCCAAATGATCCTAATCCTTTACTAAGACTGCTAATATACAAATCAATTTTTTTTGCAACATTCAAATGATTTGGCGTACCTTTCCCATCTTTTCCAATTACAAAATCACCATGAGCATCATCTACAATAGTGATTGCATTTTTCTTTTCGGCCATCTCTGTAATTTGTTTTAGTTTAGAGATGTCACCATCCATGCTAAATATCCCCTCAGTGATGATAAATTTTTTTACTCCTTTTTGTTTTAGTTTAGTTTGTAAATCATCCATATCATTATGCTTGTATACTGTAATTTTTGCATCAGACAACTTGCATGATTCAATAATACTTGCATGGTTTAGTTCATCACTAATTATTAAATCCCCTTTACTTGCAATGGCTGAAATAACTCCAAGATTTGCCATGTATCCTGTAGGATATACTAGACTGTTTTGTTGTGATTTATGTTTTGCAAGAACTTTTTCTAATTTTTTATATGAATCGTCATTCCCTGAAACTAATCTTGAACTTGATTGTAATTGAGATGGTTGCATTTTTGTTATCGGTATTCCCAAATAATCATTTGAGCACAAGTTGAGAAGTCTTTTTCCATTAATTGTAATGTGTGATCCTTTTGCTGTACTATAGTTTAATTTTCTATAGATGTTATTTTCTTTGATTTTTTTTAATTCTAAATCAATAAAGTTGAGTTTATGTTTTGAAGTCAAACAATGCTAAACAATTTCTTTAAAGCATAAAAACCCTATATTTTTGGAAATTTTATGCCTAGTTTACATTTAAAATATGGTTTATGAGAAAATATTTTGATGGGAAAATCACTATGGTGTAGACTTTGGATTCATGAAATGTGTCCTAATGGTTGTGAGTGTTCTTGTCATGACAATAAACTCACAAAAAAATATTGATTCATGAAATTATTATTGAAGACCTATTTTTTCAATCATTTCTCGGTCTTTTTTAGCCTCATTTCCGCCCATTGTCAAGTATCCTGCAGTGATAATTCCATTTGCACCACTTTGAAGTAATTCCTCCCCAGAATCACTGAGATTTGTTTCACGACCTCCTGATATTTTGATAACTGATTCAGGTAGAAGGAATCTAATCACTGAAAATATTCTAACAATTTCAGAGTTTGGTAACTCTGTTTGCAATTCAAGTGGAGTGCCTGGTACTGGAACTAGAATATTTATTGTGATTTCTTCAGGGTATATTCTGGCTAATTCTAATGTTAACTCTAATCTCTGTTCTCTGGTTTCACCAAGTCCAATAATTCCACCCGTACACAATTCCAATCCTGCACCCCTTGCAATCTCTAATGTTTTTAATCGATCTTCATACGTATGAGTAGTACAAATTTCTGAAAATTTTGATTTTGCCGTTTCTAAGTTATGATTATATCGTTTTACTCCGAGTTCTTTTAATTTTGTTGCCTGCTGTATTGTTAAAAAACCTAAACTACACTCTATACTAATTCCAACTTTATCATTTACTTTGGTAATAATTTTACATACTTTTTCAAAGTCATTTGGGGTAGGTTCTCTCCATGCTGCAACAAGACAATATGATTCTGCCCCCTCCTCTTTTGCTTTTTGAGCTTTTGTAACTACTTCATCTGGTGTTGGTAATTGATATGTGTCTATTCCAGTGTCAAAAAATGCCGATTGTCCACAAAATGTACAATCTTCACTGCATGAATTTTTTTTGATATTATTTAATTGCTCTACATCAATTTTTTCGCCATTAAAATCACGAGTTATTTCATTTGCACATTTGGCCAAGTCTTTGATATTTTCTTCAGGAATGTTTAGTAATTTTTCTGCATCTTCCGATGAAATCCTAATTCCTGAAAATACTTTTTCTTGGCACTCTTTGATGAATTCCAGAGCACTCATACTAGATTTACTTCATTTCCATTTATAATGATAATTATACACAAATATTTTCAATATGCTGTATTTTATGCCTAGAAAAATGTTTTATTTATAAAAAATCAATTAATTTAACAATTCTTTGACTTTTGTCATGATTCCAACTTTGTTAAACGGTTTGTGAATATACCCTCGTGCTCCCGCATTCATTGCATCAGACATAACTTTTTGTTGATCAACTGCTGATACCATGAGAACTTTGGCTTTAGGATTAATTTTTAGAATATCTTTCATACATGTAATCCCATCTGTACCTGGTAAGTTCATATCCATAGTTACTAAATCTGGTTTTTCTTGATTGTACATCTCAACTGCAGATACAGTGTTATCTGCTTCTACAATATTTGCATCTGGAACTGTTGATTTTAGAATTTCTTTTAGCATAACTCTCATAAATCGTGCATCATCTACAACTAGAATTGAAACCATTAATTTTTAAATAAATTAATTAATTATAGCACTATGTCTGTTTAGAATAATCAATCATATCCTTCTAATCTGATTTGTTAAATTAACTGCGATTTTGCAGCCTTGATTGTGCTAATAGTTTTGTTTAAGAGTAATTCTAGTTCTTTTTCTGAAATTACTAGTGGTGGCACAAGCATAACAATATTGCCTAATGTTCTAAGATAGATTCCTTGTTTTTTTCCTTGCTCAAAAAATATTTTATTAATTGATTTTTTTGGATGAATTGGTGATTTTTTCTTTTTATCTGTAACTAGTTCTATTCCCATTAGCATTCCTTTGTGTCTAATATCTCCAACAATATCTAATTCTGAGATTTCTTGATAATATTTCTCAAATACTTTGGATGTTTTTTGAATCTTTTTTATCAATGAATATTTTTGATACATTTTGAGATTCTCGTTTGCAACTGCAGCAGATAAGGGATTTCCAGTATATGTGTGGCCATGAAATAGGTGCTTCCAGTCATTAAATTCCCCTAAAAATGAATCATAAATTTTCTTTCTAGTTAATGTTGCAGCCATTGTGAGATACCCTCCTGTTAGCATTTTTCCATATGCTACAATGTCTGGTGTACTTTTCTGTTCTGTATATTGTACCATTGATCCTAAACGACCAAACCCTGTAGCAATTTCATCTAAAACAAATAATATGTTATATTTTTTGCATAATTGATTTATTTTTTGCTGAAATCCTTTTGGATAAACTATTACTCCCCCTGCAACTTGAGCACCACTCTCCATTACAAATGCTGCAATATTGCTCTTTTTAGAAAATCTTTTCTCAATTTTCTCTAAACAATCATTTTGATAATCAGATATGCTTAGTCCCTTTGGAATTCTATACTTGTTTGGAGCTGGAAATTGTATTGTTGAAAATAACTGTTTTTTAAATTTACCAAAAAATTCAGGTACATATCCTACAGACATTGCACCAAATGTATCTCCATGATATCCATTTTTTAAGGTAGCAATCTCTGTTTTCTTTTTCTCACCTATATTTTTCCAATATTGTAATGCAATTTTAATTGCAATCTCCATTGCAGATGATCCATTATCTGAATAGAATACTTTGTGCATTTGAGGTGACATTTTTACAAGACTATCTGCAAGTTTTTCTGCTGGTTCATTTGTTAGATTAAACATTGAGGAATGCTGTAATTTTTTACTTTGATTTGAAATGGATTTTACTAATTCTGGATTTGAATGCCCCCATACATTACACCACATCGATGCAACCCCATCAAGCATTTTATTTCCATTTGAATCAATTAACCACATCCCCTTTCCTTTGATTATTTTATCAAAAGAACTCCATTCACTCATCTGAGTATTTGGATGCCATACAGAACTTTTCAACTGCTTTTGTATAATTTCAGATCTTAATAATTAATCTATATTTTTATTTATACTGCACCTCTTGATACTTTTCCAATTAACATTTTCAAACCGATGAGTTAATCAACTTAAATATTCTAATCTAGTTAATTGAAATCAATTTTTATCACTGGAACTGACACTGATGTTGGTAAAACATACATCACTGCAGGACTTGCAGTTACTCTAAGAAAAATGGGGCTTGATATTGGTGTGATGAAACCATTTGCTGCAGGAAATGCACAAAAAAATGGATTCAAATCAGAAGATGTTGAGATTTTATCAAAAGCTGCACAAGTAAATGATCCTGAAAATTTAGTAAACCCACAATTCTTTCCAATTCCTGCATCACCTTTCACTGCATGGAAGAAACTCAAAATTAAACCAAAAATTCCCGCAATCTTGAAATCTTTTAAAAAATTATCAAATCTTCATGAAATGTTGTTAATTGAAGGAATGGGAGGCGTAATGACTCCTATTCTCAAAGATTACTATGTTGCAAATTTAATCAAAGAGATGAAAATTCCTACAATAATTGTCACTCGAAGTAAAGTTGGAACAGTTAATCACACTATAATGACTGTAAAGTTTTGTGAAAAATTCAAAATTCCAATCAAAGGAATCATAATAAATAATTTTGATAAAGGTTATCCCGTAAAACAACTAAAAAATGACTTAGAAGGACTTACTGGAGTCAAGGTTTTAGGCTCAATACCGTTTCTCAAAAATCTTAGCGACACATCATTGTATCGTACTTTTAAAAAAAATATTGACATGAAAACTATTCTGAAATAATTATTCTATATGCGTAAAATTTTGAATTTACTAGTACCATGCACATTACTAAATTGTGCAATTTCAAAAATTATTTTTGAAAATGAATTATTTTCTTTAGATAAAATAAATGATTTTTGAGTAATTGGAATTTCTTTAGATAATACTAGCCAAATATTTTCTTTAATTGTTTGAATTTTTTCTAATTGGGATATTTTTTCTTTGATTATTTCAATATCTGATGACATTGGTATGCAAATTAGTAATGTCTTTTTTGGATCTTTATCTAGAGTTTTTACATCGGGTATTACAATATCTAACTCTATTCCATTATGCTCTATTTTCCTTTGGCTGTTTAGAAGTGCATTTGTAAGTAAGTAATGCAACATCCCTGTTGCTAAAACACCAACTGCTGCATCTTTTGTATCCATAGCAATTATTTTATCAAAACAATTATCAATAATTTCATTAATTATAACATCAAATTTTTTATTTACAATTAATTCTGGAATGGTTGTTGAATTTTTAATATACTCAAATAAATAATCCTTGATTGGATTTGATTCTTCTTGCATTTACTCATTGAAACTGTAACGTCTTTCGCCTCTAGACTCTGTCTCAGTTTTTACATCTACTAGTACAAATTCTTTCTTTGAATGAAGCATTGATTTTTCTGGAGATAATTTATTTTCATGTAACATTTCGTATTCCTCAAGTGTTAGTCTATGTCTGTCTTCTAGTTCTGCTACCAAATTCATATTTTTTACAATTTCCTTATACTCTGGTTGAACTACTCCACTAAACACCATTGCACTACTTCCACTACCATATGACCCAAATCCTATTCTTTTTCCTTCCAAATCGATTCCTTTTTGAAATTCATATTCTAAACTACTTCTAAATCCTAGATACAATGATGCAGTATACAAATTTCCAATCATTGATGATGCGATAAGTGAACTAGAAAGTTTTGATTCATAGACTTCTTGATATTCTTGAGTCTTTGTAAATAATTTTGTAAATTCATGATCTTTTGTCATAAACTCTTGATCTCCCAATACTGATTCGATTGTACCACGTGGATCTTTTGGTATTGGTTCGTCAATTCCTATTTCTGATAGAATCCTTTTCCATCTTGGTAGTTGACGCCATTCATGTCTGACTAGATATGCTAGTGCCTTTTTACCCATGTTACTGTATGGCAAGTGCATATTGATGTAATCCATATGGTCAAGAATCGTCTCACCTGATTCCATTTTGATTAATCCTGATGAAACTATTTTTTTCTTGTATGATTCAAGTGCTTTTCTTACTTGAATCATGTATAACATGTTAGAGTATTGACCATGAACAATAGGTGTCTCTTTTCCAAATGGTCTGTAAAAATCATATTCGTCTTTAATTGATGTAGCTGTAACTTTAGGATCAAATGCTAATAATCTTGGCTCATCATTTAGAAGCATAACTACTGATCCAGCCCCTTGTGTCATTTCTCCACTAGAACCCATATCATATTTTGCAATGTCTGAAACTACAACTAATGCATGCTTTCCTTCAGCTTCTCCTGCTCTAATCCAATTTGTATTATCATATAGTGCATAAGAACCACTTACACAAGCAAACTTGGTCTCAATTCCGCCACAGTGCTCAAATGCACCTTGACCATAAACTTGCTCAAGCATTCCGATAACATATGAGTTCATTGCCTTTGATTCATCAAAAGCTGATTCAGTTGAAACGTATAATCTACCAATATCTTCAGGTGATAGTTTATTTTTCTGCATAATTTTTAAACATGCATTTGCTGCAAGAATTGCTGGGTCTTGATTGGAATCAACCATTGCCATTTGAGAAACACCTAATCCTTTTTGTAATTTAACAGGGTCTAGTCCTCTGGCCTTTGCAAAATCTTCTGCATCGATGTATAATCTTGGAATGTAAATTTCAATATCATCTATTCCAGCTGCCATAAGCTTGCCTCCGATATTTCATTAATAAGGTTATTGAGTAAATTCAAGCCAACTATTTTGAGGCCCAAAAACCAATAGGAAAACCTTCTGTGATTACATGGAATGGAGTCAGAATGGTCAGGTCTCATAGCATTCAGGCAGTGGCTAGGGAAATTATCAATATGTCAACAAATCAAGAAATGGTTTCAATTAATGCTATAGGGAAACAATCAACAGGAAAAACAGAACTTCTGAAAACAATTTCTCATTTAGTGCATAAACACGCAAAGATTCCATATCAAATTTCATATTTCGGAAAAGAAGAAATGTTGAATTTGGAAGAGACTGTCTCATCACTAAAACCAATAAATCAAATTTTAATTTTTGATGATATTGCATTTCTTAAAGCAAGTGCCACAAACAAACAGATTGATCAAATCCAACAAGTACTTTCAGTTATTAGACATCTTCCTGGTGGAACAGATGTAAAAATTATTTTAATGAAATCTTTTCAATATACCAAAGCAATTCCTCCTTTTTTGAGACAAAATGATATAACTTTCGTAAGTTCAGTTGATGATAATGAAATTGATAATCTAACTGTATTACTTGGGAAAAAATATTATTCAAAAATTAATCAATTAAAATTTTTAAGAGCTCAAGGTTCTATGGGAGAAGAAGGCAAATCAAATTTTGTTTTTGATATGGGGGGTGGAAAAAAAGTAATTTATGGTTGGCAAAGACCGTTCCTTCCATTTCTTTACAAAACTGGGGTCGGTTGTAGATTAATTGTTTCTCCATTGAGAACTTGGATTGATCCAATTTGTAATGAATGTGCATGTGTCCACAAAGAAACTAAAGATAAAACAGGAGATGTCAAACAAGTCATTGATGATTTTATTTCTAAATTCAAAGATGGTAATGTAATTAGAACTGCTGTAAAAATAAAATTGATCCAACAAGGAATTAATTGTTTTTCTCCTAGAATAGTTCAAGCTGTTAAATATATTGAAAGAATGCAACAAGAAAGATTGGTAAGTACAGAATCTTTAGCTTCTGCTTTAGAACTTACTCCAACAAAGACTCTGTTATTTCCTGACAAACAACCTTTCAATTGATAATTTTTTTAGAAATTAGAATCTATGTAATTAATTTCTAATTTTTTTCAAATTCTTGTTCACTGTAATTTCTCTCAGTCTGTTGCATGATCACTGGAACTACTTTTTCAATCTCATCATGAGGAAAGTTTGATTTTAACAGAATCGTACGTACGCCCATTCTAATATCTGCCTTGACATGATCTTGATTTATCCAATCAATCTTTGTGTTTCTTTTGATATACTCTGTAACTTCTATTGCAATCTCTCGTGCTTTCTTGTCAGTTTCAACGTATTCTTTTCCCATAGATATAATATCATAAAATGCAATCTCTTCATCAGACAGTTGCAGTTCTTTTTCTCTCTGTGCTTCTACTGAGAGATCATTTGCAACTTGTTCAAACTGTGGAAACAATGTATCAAAGTCTTCAAATTTGCCGTGATATTTTGATAGAGTCTTTTCAATTCTCTCTTGAAATGATTTTTGTTTTGTAATGTTACGTTTTAGTCGCGCTTTAATCGCGTCATCTAATAACTTGTAAGCAAGTTCTACTTTGAGGTTTTTCTGTGGCAGTCTTTTTATTTTCTCAATGTACTCTTTGTTTAGATCAATTTTTTCATCATCATATTTGATATCATAAAATTTAATATTCTTATCCGCAGAAATTCCTTCTTCTACCAAATCTCTAATGGCGTCTTCTTTGTCCGGAGGCGTGTATAGTATACCTGAAATTGATTTTGACATGATTCTGCGCATTAATTGAAAGAATCTGAGATCATCTTCTACTTCTTGACATGCAGGGTGTGGTGTACATACTGCATATGCTTTTGTCAATTCTGCAACATTTTGAATGAATACTTTTCTTACTTCTTGATCGTCAAGAATTTCTTCTATCGCATCGTCAAGAAAAGAACCATGCTTTCTTTCACTAAAGTTTTTATCAGAACCAATGTCTACTGTAAAAAAGTTTAGTAATTCTAAATGCTTGTTTTGCATATACAATACAATCTCGTCAGTTGGAACCATTGCACCTTTGATGTCTGATTCATTATACGAACGAAATGCACGTTTTAGATCATCCGTAATCCCAATGTAATCTATTATCATTCCTTCTGGTTTGTCTTTCCAGATTCTGTTTACTCTAGATATTGCTTGAATCAAATTGTGATCACGCATTGGCTTGTCAATGTACATAGTATGAGTAACTGGTGCGTCAAATCCAGTAAGATACATGTCACATACAATGAGTAATTCCAAATCACTGTTCTCGTCTTTGAATTGTTTGATGATTTCTTCTATCTCTTGTTTGCTTTTGTAGTGATTTGATACAATTTGTTCTCTAGACTTTTTCTCTTCTGATACATCTTCATCTAAAGTTAATGGTGAACCTGAAATTATACAAGTACATTTTGGTGCACCTTCCATTTTTGAAATAATGTCTGCGTATCTTGCAGCTGCCAGTTTTGTAGAAGTTGCAAGCATTGCCTTTCCTTTTAGAACTTTCTTTTTCTCTGTAAAGTGATGTACCAAATCTTTTGCAATAACTTCTAGTCTATCTGGGTCTTCTAACATTGCTTTAAGTTCAGACCATTTTTTTGATAGATGTTCAACTACATCAGGATCTAAATCTTCAGTAATTTTGTTAAAATCATCCCCAATAATCTTGTTTAGAAGATGCATCTGAACTAGTCTGCTTTGACAAGTAATCTCTACTGTTGCTCTGTCTCTCACTGCATCTGAAATCTTGTATGATGCAATTACGTCTCCAAATACCTGAGTAGTTGATTTATCTTCTTTTTCTATTGGTGTACCTGTAAATCCAATTTTTAGGGCATTTGGGAGAGCTCTTTGAAGATTTTGAGCCATTTTCTTATATTGAGAACGATGAGCCTCGTCTGCTATGATTATGATGTTTCTTCTTTCTGAGATTAGTGGGTATTTTGCCATCCCGTCTCTTTCATCTTGTGTTTGCTGAAATTTTTGAATTGTAGTGAATATAATTTTTCCAGCAGGAACTGCAAGTTTCTCTCTCAAATCTACAATAGAGTCTGCTTCTAATATTGCAGTTTTTGGTTTTGGATATGGAAATCCTGCAACTTCAAAGAAATGATTCAGTTGTTCGTCAAGATCTTTTCTGTCAGTTAGAATAACAAATGTAGGATTTTCTAGTATACTAATTTGAGATATTAAATTTGCATAAAGAATCATTGTAAGTGATTTACCACTACCTGTTGTGTGCCAGATTACACCTATCCTATTCTCATCTTTTTGTGAATAAACTTCTAATGTTTTTGCTACTGCCTTTTTTACGCCAAGATACTGATGTTGTTGTGCAATCTTTTTGATTGTTTTTTTCCCATCTGATTCATACTCTAGATAATTTTGAATTATATCCAGTAGAGTTTCTTTGTTTAGCATTAGTCTCTGCATCATATCTAATCTGTTTGCAACTGTTTTGTCAGGATCTAAAGGATCATTCCAGTCAGAAAATCTCTCAAATGGTGCAGTAAATGTTCCATATCTTGCATATGTTCTGTCACTAATTATCAAAAATGCATTATAGTTGAAAATTCTTGGTATGTATCTCTGATAGTTTGTTTCTCCCAGTTGATTGTATGCAGATACAATATCTGCTGATGTGTTTGTTGGATCTTTGTATTCTAGTAAAACTAGAGGAAGTCCATTGACAAAGATGACATGATCTAGTCGTTTTTGTTTGTGTTGTTGTACAATTAGTTGTCTTATTGCAACAAAGTCATTGTTTTCTGGATTCTCAAAATCAACTAGTTTGATTGCATAATATTTTGTCTGATCTTCATATTGATATGGAACCTTCACTCCGGCAAGAAGCATTTCATGAAATTCTCGATTGTTTTGTATTTGATTTGGATTTGAGAGTGATTTTACATGGTTTATGGCTGTCTCATAAACAATCTCTGGTAAATCTGGGTTTAACTCTCTGATTTTTTTGTCTAATCTAGGAATGAGAATTACATCATTGTATGATTTTCGCTCAGAATTGATGTCAGTTCCTTCTAATGTCTCATAACCTAATTCTTTGAACACTTGGTGAGCTGGAAGTTCTACAAGTTCAATTTCATTCATTTCAGAAGGAGTCATAGTTGAATTTCCCCGCCCATTAGTTTTGGAAGTAACGCGTCCTGAATTTTTGATAATTGGTTAGAAATTAATATATTTTTAAAAAATTTTTTTAATATCGGCTCAACTAATATCTCAAATTGTTTGTTCACATTAATTTCAGGAATGAGTATTGGTAATGATAATACGCTTGGTTGGTTTATTCCAGGTTGTGCAGAATTTGAATTTAAATTTTTTATTTCTTGTTTCATGAAATCTTGATCTATCCAAAAAAAGAGAAAAGATGTGGATATTTTTTTAGATGGTCTTAAAATGAAAACATGTTCATTTATACAACATTTTTCAAAAGGAAATCCATTCCGAAATAGACTACTTCTCCCTAAACTAGCTCCGTCTTTGTACAGCAAAACATCATTTTCTTTGATTTTACCAGTATTCATTTTATTAAAAAACTCTAATGAGATAAATTTTGTTTTTGAATAGTTATATTTACCAAGACCAATTATGTTCTCAGCACCTATGCTAGGTACTTCTGAATCTAGATGGTTAATTCCACCTTTTGGTCTTTTGCCCGATTCTATTTCGTCAATAATTTCTGAAAAGGTTCCTACTCTCCATCCTTTTGGTGTCTTACCAAATTTTGAATCCTCAAATTCCGTTATCCCATCAAAATTAACAAACCATGATTTGAAAATTATCTGTGCAGTTTGTTCTAAAATTTTGTTTTGGTTTTTAAGATTTTGAATTTTGGAGTCTAGATCATAAAGAATTTTTCCAATTTTTTCTTGTTGAAGTAAACTTGGAAGAACTATATCCAGAGTAGATAACACATTTTTTGGTAAACTACCTCGTGAACTATGACTATCAGATAATTGACGTAATTCGGCATATCGTGATTTTAAATTATAAAAGAGAAATTGTGGTAAAATGATTTCCTTGTTTGTACGTAAAACTATGACTGATTGATTTACATAAGTATCAATTAAACATAAAGAAACTTGTCCGCGTGTATGTCCTTGTCCTGCTGAGGCTACAATTACATCATATTTCTTTGCAAGACTAGTACTAGAGTTTTTGACTCCATCCAATGTAATTTTTCTTTCTGTATTTGTAATGAAAGAATTTCTTGTTTCTCCTGAAGAAAGCCATGGAATATCTCCATTCCAATATTCATTATTTTTTGTAGAAGGAGTACCGCCACTAAAGATCTTACATATCTCGGAAAGATTTTTTCTATTATTTTTTTTAGATTTCAAACCCAATCCCTTTTAAATTTTTACGAATTTCTATGTCTAATTTTACAGATTCTTTTGAAAGTTGGGTATATTTTGAAGTTAATCTTTTCATTTCATCTTCAAATGGTTTTCCATCTTTTGTGATATCTTCAGTGCCAACATATCTACCAGGTGTCAAAACAGAGTTTTTTTCTACAATTTCTTCTTTCTTGACTATCTTACAATACCCAGTAAGATCTTTGTATCTAGGATATCCTTCCTTTCCAAGAAATGAGCGGTAAGTTTCTACAATTTTTTGAATTTGTTCTATTGATAGTTCATTGTGTGCCCTATCAATTGAGGTGAAGATTTTATTTGCATCAATGAACAGAGTTTCTCCTTTTCTTTTTCTTGTTTTGCCATCATCTTTGTTTTTTGTAATAAACCAAAGACATGCAGGAATTGTAACAGTATAAAATAAATTTTTAGGGAGAGCAATCATACAGTCTATAAGATCATCTTTTACAATTTTTTCCCTAATCTTTCCTTCGTTTCCTCCTATCGACATGGAACCATTATCCAAAACTAGACCTATTTTACCATCTTTTTCATCTAAATGATGTATCATATGAGACATGAATGCATAATCTCCTCCGGGTTTTCCACTACTTGGTGTACCATATTTTGCAAACCTCACATCATCTTTCAGTTTTTCATGTCCCCATGCCCCCATCAAAAATGGAGGATTTGCAAGGATGTGGTTTGCTTTTACTTTCTCATATGGGTGTTCAATTAAACAGTCTGCATTTGTAATATTTTTAGCTTCAATTCCACGCATTGCAAGATTCATTTTACAAATTCTCCAAATATCACTACGTGATTCTACACCATATACTGAGATTCCTTTCCTGTTTTTATTTTGATGTGCTTGCAAAAATTTGTAACTTTGTACAAACATTCCACCGGAACCACATGTTGGATCATAAATTATTCCCTCATACGGTTCAATGATTTCTACTAGTAGCTGTACAATGGATTCAGGTGTAAAGAATTCGCCTCCTTTTTCACCTGATTTTTTATGGAACATCTTCAAAAAATATTCATAAATTCTTCCAAAGGAATCTTTAGATAGATTATGAGTATGTATTGAATCAAAAGTTTCAATGAGTTGATGCAAATTATCATTTTTAATATTTGATTGGGCAAATACTTTAGGCAATACATTCTCAAGTTCTTGATTATCGTTTTCAATTTCTTGAATCATGTTGTCTACTTTGATTGCAAGATTTTTTTCACTAGAAACAACCTTTACAAGATCATCCCACTTGTCACCTTCTTTTAAGAAAAAAACCCCTTTGGACGAGTAAGAGTCTTTGAGATTTAGAAGATAATCTAATTCTTTTTCTGATGCATCTTTGTTATTTTCTTTGATCTCTACTCTTCTTTGATCAAACCAATATGAAATGAATTTCAGAAATAGTAAACCTAGTGCGATATCTTTGTAAGCAGAAGGGGCAACTTTACCACGTAACAATTCTGCTGTATCCCATAGTTTGTCTTCAAATGATTGCTCTTTTTTTGTAGATTTTTTTGCAGCCATATACCAATACCCATATTATGCAATATTTTACTTGTTCAAATCTTCTTATGTTGAGAACTAGACATAGTATTTCAACAGTCCGTTATAAACAAAAAAGACTGTTAGAGTTTGCGCTTTTTAGGCACAGTTTCATGTTTGTCATTATGACATGCTCTACAGTAAATCTCAATGTTTCTCCAGTTATCATTTGATGAAACTCCGTCTTTATGGTGTAAGTCTAGTTGTATTTGACGTGCACTTCTACCACATTTTTTACAAACAGGTTTTACATCAAGTAGTCTTTTCAAGAGATCAGTTTGATTGAAACGTTTTCTTTTTACCATTAATTGTATTAATCCTACTTGAAATTAACAATTTACACTGCTTTTAGATTTCAAGAAAAATATTCTCTGATCTGAAAATTTTGTGCTGAAATATGTTGAACAAACTTGACTTAATACCTCCATGATAATTTAGACTCTAAACTCTTTCCACCAATACTAACTTAGTTATTTTTACAAGTAAGTTCTAACTAGCTATGAAGGATATTTTAGTAATTTTTCTAATTTTTTATGCCTAATTTGATCGCACTGTTATTTTTTTAATTCTTTTTCAAAAATATTTTCAAACGTCTCAAATGGCTGTGCTCCAAACATCCTTGTTGTTTCCCCATCAGGACCAATCACAAAAAATGCTGGAGTTCCAGTTAATTCAAGCGATCTTGCATCTTCATTACTTGCAAGTATTGTTTGTGAATTATTTCCATTAATCATACAATCAGACCATTTGTCAATATCTAAATCAAGTTCTTCTGCAAATTTTAATAGATTTTCTGAAGATGCCCACCCATTGTTTTCTCCCGTCCAATTTGAATACAAAATATCATGATATTCCCAAAACAATCCTTGTTCATTTGCACAATGTGAACCATGTGATGCATTAACTGAATCAGGACCTATAATGTTGTAATCTTTGAAGATGATTTTGACTTTACCTGTTTTCACATACTCTTGTACAATTTTATCTTCAGTGGAATGAAAGAAAACATTACAAAAATGACATTGATAATCTCCAAATTCAACTAGTGTGATTGGAGCATTACTATCTCCAAGTATTGGGGATGCGTTGCCTAGAAATGTGTTAAGAGTGACTTTTGGAGGACCTGATTGCTCCATTGTTGGAGTTGGGGCTAAAACCAGTTCTGATTCATTTGTAATTCCATTAATGCCAAAAAATACAATTATTATTACAACTGATGCAATTACTGCACCAATTCCTAAAGATGGACCATGAATCAATGAATCCTGGAATTATTTTATACATTTAGTCTTTTGTAACTTTGATAATATTTTCTTGAACTAGAAATTCAATTCCTTGAATAAATGTCTCATCATCTATCTGTCCAAATGCCCACCATTCAGCACTATTTTTAATTCATGATGGAATTAGATTTGGATTATTTGAATTAATTTCACTAATTGGAACTATTTTGATTCCTTTTTCATTAAATGATTTGAATAATTCTTTTAATTCATTAATTTGTTCATGTTTACAGAATTAACATATGTAGAATCTTCAATTGTTGAAAATTCTTGCACTTGAATACCAATTACTTTTATTATTTTTTTTAATTTATAACGCTGTGCAAGTCCATATCAAAAATTCTCAAAATATTGTGGAATCATAATAAACAAACAATAGTTTATATAATTTTAATGATTATTATATGATAGTATGATAATAACATTATGATACTATCTGATGTTCATTTGAAATGTTTGTTTTTTAAACACAAACAACAGAATATAGGATTATAAAATTAATTTTTACTAATGAGTACTACTTTAGTCACAGATGTTAAATCTGATGAAGAAAAGAATGATTTTTTCCATGTAGTTGAACAAACCAATTCTATTGGGGGGGAAATTCAAATGGCATTAAAGTCAATTACTCAAGCAAATAATCGAGCACGTATGCTGTCAACTACAGCAAAAATTGAATCAAATCGTTTAGGTGATGTTGGTAGAGATTTCCTTATTGTTTCACATTCTATTGATGAATTAAGCACTAAAACTGATAAGGTAATTGAACAGATGAAACTAGAGACCGTTGAGGGGATTGAACATTTGGCCTCAGCAATTCGAGATAAATCTACTAGTATTAATGGCAATAGATTGGCAAATCTGGCATTAACTAATATCCGACTAGTTGATAGAAATTTGTTTGAAAGAGGGGCTGATATTAGATGGTGGGCAACTGATGATATTCTTGTACAAAGTTTATCAAAAAATGATTCATTTTCTGAAGCATCTCAAAGATTGAAAGAAATCTTAGAGGCTTATCCTGTTTACTATGATTTACTTTTATGTGATACATCTGGAAATTGTAAAGCATCTGCTGATACTACAAATGATTTAAGCAACATAAATTTTAGAGATAAATCTTGGTTCCAAGATTCAATGAAATCTAATAATGGTACAGAATATTCATTTCAAACTGTACATTATTCTCAAAATATTCGAGATCATACTGTAACCTTTTCTTGTAAAGTTCATGAGGACTCTGATCCTACAAAACCTGTCCTTGGTGTAATTGCTGCAGTATTCAAATGGCGAGAATTTGCTCAGAAAATAATTTCTGAAACGGCATTAACTGATAATGAGAAAAAAAATACTCGTGTATTAATTTGTGATGATAATGGATTAATATTAGCTGACTCTAAAGAAAAAATTCTCAAAGAAAGTATTTCTTTTGTAGGGCGGACTGATTTATTCAAAAAAGAAACTGGTTTTACAATACAAAAAATTAAAGATACACCTCAATTAATCTCTCACGCATTATCTCCTGGTTTTGAAGGATATTGTTCTACACAATGGCATTCATTAATCATTCAAGAAACTGATATCAAATCAATAGAAAAAAAATCAGATAATGGTGATGCTAGTGATGATTCTCTTGATTCAATTACTGGATTAGTTGTGAACCTTGCTGATGAAACACAAAAAGCAATATCTGAAATAAATAAAATTAATGATCAAACACAGATTTTATCTCTCAATGCTGCAATTGAGGCTGGACGAGTTGGAGAGGCAGGTAGAGGATTTGGGGTTATAGCTGGATTTATGGGCGATATTTCGCGAGAAACTGCAAAAGTTACAAATTCAATGTATGTCAACACTCAAGATAAAATAAAAAATTTGAATGAATTCCTATCAACAAACTCACAAATTATCAAAGGTGAAAGACTATCTGATCTTTCTATGGCAAATATTGATTTAGTTGATAGAGCATTATACGAGAGAACAGCAGATGTACGATGGTGGGCAACAGACCATAGTCTTTTTAATGCATTGATTAACCGTTCTGAAGAAAATACTAGTTTCCTATCGCAGAGACTCCAAACCATTTTACAGTATTATACAGTTTATGAAGATCTACTTGTCTATGATAATGAAGGTAATTTCATTTCAAATGCTTCAGATACAAAAATTCTAGAAAATAATGTTGCAGATTCTCAATGGTTTACAAATGTAAAAGGTACTGTTAATGGTAAAAATTATGGTTTTGATGTTATCACAATTAATCAAAATGATAGAGATGAAAAACATTTAGTATTTTCATGTAAAATTCACAACAATGGCAATACTGCCCAAGGACACGTTGGAGTATTGGCAATTTTATTCAAATGGGAACACTTTGCCAAGATTATATTTGATGAAACACCATTAAATGAATCAGAAAGAAACCATTCTAGTCTATTCATCACTGACACTGATGGTGATATTTTGGGAATTGAAGATCATAATGATGGTTTTATAACCAAAAATGATATATCTCAATTCCTACCTAAGGCCAAAAACTATGATGTTATAACAAAAGATGATTTTAATTGGCTAGTTGGAAATGCTGCATCTGCTGGATTTGAAGGATTTTCTACCGGATGGCATGCCATGATTGTAGAAAATGATCTCACTTGAGATTTTAAAAAATACTGTTTGAAAAACCACATTACTAATAATTCAAAAATATTTGGTAGATCTATGCTGGATGACAAACTTTAATTCCTCATCTGAAGGATTTTTCCATAGTGCCAGGGTAGCTCAGCCTGGGAGAGCACTCGGCTGAAGACCGGGCTGTCGCTTGTTCAAATCATGCCCCTGGCACTTTTTTTAGTTAAAATCGATTATACAATTTTGATCTATTCTAATTAAAATCAACTAAAATTAGATCTCAAGGAATATTTGAAATAATTTAATGATACTCTAATTCTACATAATCTTTAAAAACAAGGCAAACTGTCTTTTTTCGATATTCATGGCTGAAAAAAAATCTACAAAAGCAAAGACCACAAAAGCTAAAACTGCAAAAGTAAAGACCACAAAAGCAAAGACCACAAAAGCAAAGACCACAAAAGCTAAAACTGCAAAAGTAAAAAAGAAAAAAATTAAAGATTTACCGCCTGATGATTCGGGACTTGTTATAGTTGAAGATGATATTGTAATTGATCAAGAAAAAGTCAATGAGGAAAGACGCGCATATCTTGAAGAAGCACGCTCCCAAGACGCATCGGACTAGAAATCTTTATCCGATCCAAAGCCGTACTTAATTTATGCGTGCTTTATGTTTGATTACTGTAAAACCTGGAAAAGTAGATTCTGTAGTTGCAATATTAAAGAAAAAACGTAAGATTGTAAAACAGGTAATGATTG
>Ga0233434_1001968_pt1 | contig 18816 bp, 15 predicted proteins | sample SI_122_August201_4_FD_182738 | JGI IMG/M metagenome (GOLD analysis project Ga0233434, IMG submission 182738) | Seawater microbial communities from Saanich Inlet, British Columbia, Canada - SI_122_August2016_120_MG | ecosystem: Environmental > Aquatic > Marine > Inlet | place: Canada: British... | reverse complement strand
TTTGAAACTTAACTCCTTCATAAGAACCCTATCATTTGCATGGTTCGCTGCTAGGGCTGTTGGAAAAGAATCTTTCGATATTATTCAGAGCCATGAAAAAACTTGGAAACAAAATGTCTACCGTGTTGGCGATGGATGCCATAAGGAATGGTTGGATCAAAGAAAATGTTTTCTTCCAGCGCTGAAAGGATTCTTTCTCTCTTACAACCCTTTTCACCGGTTGATTCTCAAACTGGAAAAAAATCTATTCGAATCAGGCCAGTGCAGAAGATTCATCGCTATTTCTCAAATGGTCAAAAACGATATTCTCAAGCATTATCATTGTCCGCAGGAAAACATTTCGGTGGTCTATAACGGAGTCGATCTGACACGTTTTCACCCGGACAATAAAAATATACACAGAGAAAACATCCGAAAGGAATTGGGAATCCCAAAAAGTTTCGTTCTTATTTTATTCGTCGGGTCTGGATTTGAAAGGAAGGGACTGAAATCACTTCTTCAGGCAACGCAAGATTTTAAGTCTGAAGATTGGAGGCTGGTAATAATGGGGAAGGGAAAATGGAATAAGTACCTCCATTTCGCACCTGAAAACCTGAGAGGTCAAATCATCTATAAAGAGCCGGTTCCCGATATTGAAAAGTATTATGCCGCTGCTGACATTTTTGTCCTGCCCTCAATTTATGAGCCCTTTGGGAATGCCAACCTCGAAGCATTGGCATCTGGGCTCCCTGTCATCACCACTCGCCATTGCGGTGCGGCTGACATTATCCAGCATAGACAAAATGGCCTGATTGTTGAAACCCCCGAATCCTCTGAAGAAGTTGCCGAGAATATCAACCATCTTTTTGATCCAACTGTACGGCAGTCCATGGGCCAAAATGGTCGAGCCTTGGCGGAACAATTTTCCCCAGAAAAAAACACGCGTGAAATGCTAAAAACTTATCAAGAGATCATTTCCGATAAAGACAAGTAAGCCTCTTGCAGCATCCATACACCCTCCAAATCTCAGAGGACTAGCGATCGCCCGAGGCCCACAAAAATCAGTCTCCATTTATTATTCTATTGATCGTTCGCAATGAAGGTGTATGTCCATACTTAGTATAGCGATGATGTCTTGGTTCGACATAAATCTGGTCAATATCATTTGGCACATCAGAAAAGAATTCTGAGAAGGAAGAATCAACGAAAAAAGCATTCACGCCGGTGTGGGAATTACAACACACAAGCTTATACCCAAAATTATTGAATAAACTATTGAAGCTTGCCAATGAGGCTCCATAATAATCATCACTTCTCCAGATATGCTTTGGATCATAGGCAATTTCGAACTCTACAGGAGGAGGGAATTTAGCGTTATATTCAACAATAAAAAGCTTTGGTTTAAATCCATTACCCAATAACTCTTCCACAAAATAAATATCATTCCCATCAAGATCAAGTGACACAACATCCAATCCCACTGAATCAATTTCCGCACAACCTTTCTTCGTTAAATCCAAAATATTTTCCAGCGTGATCCAATCCCTTAAATAGGCGAATCTCTTATGGCAAGCTTTACCTATATCAATTTTTAGTTTTTCACCACCCACCCAGAAGCCTTTCCACCCCAAAGCCGCAAGGATCAAGGTGTTATTCTCCGTTCCATCACCAACACCAAACTCCGCATAAGCACCATCGTCAAGTTGCTTAATCCTTTTCAAAATTTCCAAAGTAATCCCATCTTCATCCGTCTGGGAAAAACATTTCTTCCCAAATTTATTGAGAGGGTTGGGGTGACTTGATTGAAGGGTTTTAGTTTGATGGAAGAGAATTAGGTTTCTAAATTCTTCAAGCTGGTTGTAAATGGGTTTATATGTCAGGTTACGGAAAAAAGTTCTCACACCTTTCACCAATGAAAACAAATAAGGAATATGCTTGTAAGACTGCCTCATGGAGGATAAGGTGCTGAGTGAGGAAGATGTTTTATTCTCAGGAATACTCATTCTCTTTCTCTCTTGTAAAACATTAAGCGCAAGCCTATTTTGCACAATAATTCATTCAAATGAAAATTTCTTGCAGGAGAAACTACTAAAATTTCTGCGGAATTAATCTTCCTTCTGGTTTCAACTATACTTCAGTTTTCCCCAGAATCTCACCAAACAAATCGGCATAGGTTTTCGCCACTTTCTCCCAAGTGAAGCTTTCAAGAACCCGTTTTCTTCCATTTTCTCCATATTCCGCTCGTTTACCCTTGTCTTGCAATAGGTCTATCAGGGTCATAGCAATTTCCTCAATATCATTCGGGTCAACCAGAATGCCCGATTTATTGTGTTCAACAGCATCAGGAATTCCACCACTATCTCCACCCACAACAGCTTTGCCCGCATATCCCGCCTCAAGAAAAGCTATGCCAAACCCCTCGATGCTATTTCCATGCTGGCGACTTAACATTGTAAAAATGTCACACGCATAATAGCAAGCTGCAACTTCTACATCAGGAATTGCACCGGCAAATGTCACATTTTTTCCTAGATTCAACTGATTTAAAGCTAAGTCCTCAAGATATTCTCTATCTGGCCCATCTCCCACCATAAGGCAGTGAGCATTTGGAATTACTTTAAGGATTCTGGGAAGTGCTTTTAATAAATGATCCTGACCTTTATGCTTAGTCAGTCTCGCAACGGTCAAGATGATCTGTTTATCTTCCAAATCGTATTTTGAGCGAACATTTATACCGCTATTAACTATTGGAGCTGTTCCATGGTTAATAACAGTAATTATTGATGGATTAACACCCAGCTCTTTAAAATGGTTCGCAGCGTATGTGGCTCCCGGGATGAGCGCAGAAGCATGGTTCATCTTTTTAATGATATTACTTCTTTTCCTGGACTGGACTTCATGGCCATGCAATGCGACCACAAATGGCTTCTGTAGAAACTTATTTATTTGATAAGCAATGGTCAAATAGTTACCTCTTTGCACTATAAAAATAAGATCCGTCTTGATCATTTCAGTTAAACATTTTTGATATAGACCCACCTTGGAAGAATATCTCAGGATTTTATATGGCCTACCTTTATCAAAGATTTTGTAATCTGGGGATGCCGGGGCAAGCACAGTCACGTCAAAATTTAAATTTTTCAGATGCAGGGCAAGTTGCGATGAATATGTCGCCAATCCCCCTAGCTGAGGAGGGTACGAATTAGTACAAATTAAAATCTTTGACATCACCGCCGGCTAATCCTTTTTCAGTCGAAAAGCTTCTCCCGTCACTTTAACGATATTCGGTTTCGTATTCAAGCTCTTCGCTAATCTCATATGAACCTTGCCACTTAAAACCAGAACATACCTATCACTGTTTGTGTTAGGATTTGAGACAAAGACCTTACCATTAGAGACCGGGTTTTGGTGGTGGGGTCCTTTAACTACCCAAGGCCAATCAAAAAAAACAAACTGGATAAAGACAGATGAAAACAGCAGTCATTACAGGCATAACCGGGCAGGATGGGGCTTATCTTTCCAAGCTCTTACTCGAAAAGGGCTATATCGTTTATGGCACTTATCGACGCACTTCTTCAGTTAACTTTTGGCGTATTGAAGAGCTCGGCATCAAAAATGCCCCTAACCTGCATTTGATGGGATACGACCTTATAGATCCGGGGGCTGCTATCAGGCTGCTTGAGAAAACCAATCCTGATGAGGTTTATAACCTTGCGGCTCAGAGTTTTGTAGCCACCTCTTTCTACGAACCCGTCACAACAACTCAGATTACAGGTGTAGGCGCACTTAATCTTTTGGAGGCTGTGCGTATCGTCAACCCAGAAATTCGGTTTTATCAGGCATCTTCTTCAGAGATGTTTGGATTAGCCCAGGAAGTTCCACAAAGTGAAAGCACTCCTTTCTATCCCCGTAGCCCTTACGGCGTAGCAAAAGCCTATGCTCACTGGATGACTGTCAACTACCGGGAAAGCTACGATATTTTTGGTGTCAGTGGTATCTTGTTCAATCACGAGTCACCACTCCGGGGATTGGAGTTTGTCACGCGTAAGATCACCGATGGTTTGGCCAAGGTGAAACTTGGCAAACAAAGCCATATTGAGCTAGGTAATTTAGATGCGGAACGCGACTGGGGCTATGCCGGTGACTACGTAGAAGGCATGTGGAGGATGTTGCAAGCCGAAAAACCTGACAGCTACATATTGGCAAGCGGTAGAGCAGAAAAGATACGTGACTTTATTGTAATGACCTGTCAGGAACTTGATATTAATATTGCATGGCAGGGCGCTGGAGTTGACGAGAAAGGTATCGATAGCAAAACCGGAGCGACCTTGGTCAAGGTCAACCCAAAATTTTATCGACCCGCTGAGGTTGGTTTTCTGCTTGGTAATCCTAAAAAAGCCACGTCTGAATTGGGTTGGCAGTCCAGCACCACCTTGGAGGAACTTTGCGCGATGATGGTTAAAGCTGACTTGATTCGCGTCGAGCATGGAAAATCGCTGTAGATATGCGAGTTTTGGTTACAGGACTCAGCGGGTTCAGTGGATGCCATCTTCGGCCTGAATTGGAAGCTCATGGACACACCGTCAAGGGATTAGAGGCCAATTTGACAGATCCAGTTGCTGTCGCAACTGAGATCGCTCAGCTCAAACCCCAAGCGGTCATCCACCTGGCTGCAATCTCTTATGTTGGTCACGGCAATGCCAGTGCGTTTTACGAGGTCAACCTTATGGGAACACGAAATCTACTGGAGGCTTTGGACCAACACGCCTCCAATGTCCACAGTATTTTGCTGGCGAGCAGTGCCAACATTTACGGAAATCACACTGAAGACATTTTAAGCGAAGAAACCCCTCCACATCCTGCCAACGATTATGCCGTGAGTAAATTAGCCATGGAGCAAATGGCCAAACTATGGTTGAATCGGCTACCATTGTTTATTGTTCGTCCTTTTAACTACACTGGCATTGGACAGAAAAAACAGTTTTTGATTCCAAAGATTGTCGCTCATTTTCAGGAGAAAAGATCATTTATCGAACTCGGAGCTCTTGATGTGTGGCGGGAGTTTGGCGATGTACGTTCAGTGGTTAATATCTACAGAAGATTGTTGGAGCGTTGCCCTGCAGGTGACACCGTGAATATATGCACGGGCCAGATTCACTCATTGCGCGAAGTCGTTTCACTGTGTGAAAAGATTACCGGGCATAAAATTGAGATCCGGGTAAACCCTGAGTTTGTCCGAGCTAATGAAGTGCGTGTATTAAGGGGTTCCAGCAACTGCCTCAATCAGCTGATCGGCGAAGGAAAATCATTCCACCTTGAGGAGACGCTAAGGTGGATGCTGGATGAAAAAAAACCTGACTAACCTAAAGCAACTCCACGATTATAGGCTTTTTTTAAAACAGACCTCTGCCTGAACGTCCTAACCTTAGCTTGGCAATATACCCTGCAGGTTAAAGTTTTTAAGAGAGCCCATCCTTAAAACTCTACGCCGCTGAGTTATGGCTATCCCTAGGTATGGCATATTCATTATCCAACCTTTTCTTAACCCAGCTTGGAACCTGCTTTCTACTGCTTGTGTTCAAAGTTTTATTCGCTTCTTCATACTGAAATGCATTCCAATAGGATTTGCTGATTTCTTGAGACGAAACGATCCTTTTAACCTCTCCCTGAGCATTCATAATCTTCACATCGTAAAACATGGCTTTTCTCCCAGAAGATCAAGATTAGTATTGACCTGGTAAAACGCAAAGCCTTTGCCAAAATGTTCCGAGCGAGGAAAAAAGATTATAACCATATAGATAACAATAGTTTGACTGATTGGCGCAGAGGGACAGAAAAGAGCGAAAGACGCTGTACATGCAAATTTCATTTGTCACATCCAGCGCAATCGTAAATATTTAAGTACAAATAGCGAAGTCAGCGGGCTCTCAAACTTCTTAAAAAGCCCACTACTCAAAGAAAATTATTTTCCGGCGGGGAAGATAAATCGCGGTAATCTGTAAAGGCGAAAGTGCCAATTTAACAAAACTTGGCTCTCTCTAGCCCTTTGAATGCGTACCATCGCAGAAAGGAGAGTTCCCAGTGCGTCCGCAATCACAAACCACATACCGACGAGCTTCTTCTATCGTGAACTCTTTCGGGGATTTACCAGTATTTTTCGCGCTATGCGAACCATCGCAATAAGGTTTCGTGGCAGATTCCCCACAGGTACAGAAAAACTTTTTGCCTGGGGTTTCATCTGTAAAAATAGGACTGTTTTCGTAAGCCATGAATGATCCCTTTATTTAAGTTGTTAAAAGAGAACCGTCGCAAATTTTCCAGATGTTGTCAATGAATTTTCATTAATACAGGTTATTTAAACGGCAAAAGGTTTTCATGAAAATATTAGTCACAGGGGCCACAGGCCTGGCTGGAAGAAACTTGCTCCCCTTGCTCAAAGACAATGGGCACGAGGTCATTGCCTTGACCCGGAATACAGACACTGCCGGAGTTCGATTACCGATTGCCTGTCAGGTAATCCATTGGGACCCCACTGACAACACCCTCCTTCCAAATTTTCCTGAGAACATTGATGCCGTGATCCATTTATGCGGTGAAGGGATTGCGGATGGACGTTGGACTCGAAAACGCAAACAAGCCATCTATGACTCCAGGGTTTTCTCCACCCGTAACCTGCTCAACCTGTTCAGCAAATCAAAATCCCTTCCAAAAGTATGGGTTTCTGCATCCGCAATTGGCTATTACAAAAGCTCCGACCCTTCGACTCTGGAAGAAAATTCCCCTCCGGGCGATGGTTTTCTGGCTAACGTCTGCAAGGATTGGGAAACAGAAACTTTTAAAGCCGATGAAGTGGGAATCCGGACCGTGGCTTTACGCTTGGGAATTATTCTCGGGCATGACGGAGGCATCACCGCAAAAATGCTACCGCCGTTTCGGATGGGGCTTGGAGGTCCGCTGGGAAAAGGAGACTCGTGGATGAGTTGGATTCATGTCCGAGACGTGGCAGGACTCATTCTTGCAGCTCTGAAAAACCCCTCTTACCGAGGACCCATAAATGCGGTCAGTCCACATCCAGTGAAAAACAACGAGTTCACCAGCACTCTAGCGGGAATATTAAAACGTCCTGCTTTTTTTAGCATCCCGACTTTTGTACTGAAACTTTTATTCGGAGAAATGTCCCAACTGCTATTAGTCAGTCAGAATGTTTCAGCACAAAAAGCTGTCGACCTCGGTTACAAGTTTATCTATCCAAAACTAAAAACAGCGTTGAAAGTAATCTGTGACCAAATTGGTCATAAACTTGTCACCGAGCAATGGGTACCACAACCTCTTGATGAGGTTTTTGAGTTTTTTTCCGATCCAAAAAATTTAGAACTTCTCACTCCCGGTTTCCTGCATTTCAAAATCGTGAAAGTCTCTCATCCTAAGGCTCAAGAAGGAACCGTCGTTGACTATCGGTTGAAACTGCACAGTGTCCCCTTGTGCTGGCAATCTAAAATTACAGGCTGGCTTCCTAACAAACGGTTTTCAGACCTGCAAACCCGAGGGCCTTATACGTTCTGGCATCACATCCATGAGTTTTATGAATCTAAGGGAGGCACAGTCATTCGCGACAATGTGGCTTACAAAATTCCTGGGTGGGTGCCGGGAGATATTCTAGCCCACGCCTATGTCAAAAAAGATCTTGAGAAAATCTTTATTTTTAGAAGACAGCAAATCGAAAAACTCTTTATTCAAGACCCTAAATCCAACCGCGAATGAGTTTCCAGTAAGCACTGAGCAGAGGGCTCAGTATATAGTCCATTAACGGGTTTTTCATCCCGCTCACAGCAATCGTTCCTCGGTATAACCGGGTTATCTCTTTATCGCTTACTTTCCTGAAAGACCTTATTTGTCGGCGTTTTCTTGCTATCTGCGCAAATTGTCCAAGAATCTCAAAATAGCTTTTCACTTTGAGTCCCAACCAGCCGTGCATCAAGGCATGAACGATCTGAGCCAGCTCTACAACAACCAGAGCCGGGAAGATCAGAATAAGAGTTTTGCACTCCATATTCTTGAGGAGGATATGGAGCCGGTTTTTTTCAGACCGATAAAACTTTTGTACCCCTTTGTTAAAATAGTAGTGGTGGGAGCAAACCGACTTGGGCGTCACCATCAACTTCCACCCACCCAATCTAATTCTCCAGGATAGATCATGATCTTCATGATATAGAAACAAGTCCTCATCGAATCCGCCTACCTGCTCATACACTTCTCGACTGAACATGAATATTCCGCCACACGCAGTCTCCGTCAAGGGTAAGTCATTCTTATCCTGTTGACCTACCAGGTTCGGGTACGACACGCCAGTATAATTCACCACAACTCCAAACGAGTTGATCATTGCTGAATCATTCGGTGAGAGTTCCTGCGCATCGCGGTGATAAATAATTTTTGGGATTGCCGCTCCAATTTCCTTATCAGACTCCAGCAAATCGACAAGTTGCCCAACGCAATCAGGCTCCAGTTCCAGGTCGTTATTCAAAAACAGAAAATAGTCCCCTTGCGCTTTTTCCAGCGCGCGGTTAACTGCTGAACCAAAACCCAGGTTCTTACCGTTTTCCAATAAGTGCACTGACGGATAGGATTCCTTCAGCATCGCCTGCGAACCATCCTCCGAGCCATTATCACTGACCCAGATTTCCAAGTCCTCATATTCTTGTTTCAATAGGGATTGAAGACATCCGGACAGGACGTCTTTGTCGTTCCAATTCACAACAATTGCGGAAACTTTTTTCATCAAAAATATCTGTGTGTGTAGAGAAACAAAGGAGGAAAAATCACAATCTCATCTTGCTAGAAAAATAATGGAAGTCATTATGAATCACTCCAAAATCTTTTCATAATAAGTATCAGGGTCTTCCGGATCAAACTTCTCATTGTTATACACCAGCAAAACCATATCTCCCTCGCCAACATTCTTGATGGCATGAATGGTTCCAGGGTCTATTCTAATAGTCTTCAGGTCGTTCACACCCATCATAACCTCGCTGACTTCTCCGGTCTCCCGGTCTTTAAGCAATAGTTGACCCGTTCCAGTCGGGACACAAAACCATTCTATCTTCCTTGTATGGTAGTGGTTTCCCCGCACTTTCCCAGGATAAGCCACCGACACATGGAGCTGACCGAACTCTTTGCATCCTTCCGGCAACTCGCCCCCCAAAACTTCTATCAACCATCCTCTCTCATCTGACTTCTTGTCCAAGTCCTGAATTTCATAATGCTTCATATTCACTTTCTCCCTCGGAAATAGGACAGGTTCTGCTCAATCCCTTTTGCCAAAGATACTCTAGGCCGCCACCCATATTTCTTGGAAAACTTTGAAGGGTCACAACAATAAGAAATTTCCGAATTCTTTTTATCCATTAAAAATTCAACTTTTGTATTTTTGTGGAACCTGCCAATCAGTTTCACGATTTGCTTCAGAGAAACCATCTTCCCGGAACTCACATTATATATCTTCCCCGAATCCGTCACAGATTCAAATCCTGCAAGCATGAATGCCTGCACCACATCTTCGATATAAACAAAGTCTCTGCATTGCTTTCCATCACCGCTGATCACCAAAGGTAGATCTTTGATCACCCTATTACACAATGTCGGTATGACAGAATTATAATTCGGCCTGCACCCTGGCCCGTAGACATTTGACATCCTCAATATCACAAATGGAATGCCTGAGTTGCTTATAAGGTTTTCCGCAGATTGTTTGCCAATCCCATAAGCAGTATCGGGATTTGTTCTCCTTGTTTCACGGATGGATGCCTTGCAATTCACCCAGGAATAGACCTGCGCTGAAGATGCAAAAATGATCCGGGCAGAAGGCTTGCCATCATTTGCAATGGATTCCAGCAACCGGGAAGTGCTAAGAATATTTCCAGTCAGCACCTCTTCATCGGCACCTCTGTTGACGGCTCCCAGATGAAAAATAAGATCGGTATCTGCAACAAACTGTTTGAGTTCCTTCTTGCCGGGCAGTTCCTTTCTAAGTGAGAGGGTAACCACCTCTCCTCGATTTTTTAACGCCGACAGCAAATGTGTTCCAATAAAACCACTTGCCCCTGTTACGCCAATTCGCATAGACTTTAAGTTTTTGGATTTAGAGTTGCTCATATTAATGGAACGGATTGTCGTTGTGCGGAATCCAGAAAAAAGGGAAATGGATTTCTCAATTCTTATATAAACAAGCTTAGCATACCCCATACCACTACAAAACTAAGCCGCCCGGATTGAATTCAGCCTTCCCCTCTGATAACCTCACTTCATTGAAAAGGCATTAATCTACCTATCTATTACGTTTTTAACGGCATTTTTCTTCAGGAGCTTAAGGCCTATGCGCCTTGTCATTGTATTTCTGACTTTATTTTTCTTCCTGCCTCCAGCTGGTGCAGAAACCCTGTACAAGCAGGCTCTTCCTGGATACACCTACCAGTTCCCTCGTGATGATTTCTCGCACGACGAGTTTCGTATCGAATGGTGGTATTATACCGGCAACCTGAAAGATGAAAAAGACCGTCCATTTGGCTACCAGCTCACTTTCTTCCGAGTCGGACTCGAAAGTGAAAATCCCAACCCCTCTTCCTGGAAAATTGACCATCTCTATTTCGCTCATATGACGGTCTCCGATATCCATGATGAAAAGTTTCATTTCTTCGAGCGTATCAATCGGAAAGGCATAAAAAATGCCGGTTCGGCATCCGACCAATTGCATGTTTGGAATGAAAACTGGGGCCTGACCTCAAGAAACAATACCCATCACCTGCAAGCCATCGAAAAAGGGACAGGGCTAGACTTGAAACTGACCCCCATTAAAAACCGGGTCCTGCACGGCAAAGACGGGGTCAGCAAAAAAGGCAGTGGCTCCGGGAATGCCTCGCATTACTTTTCTTTCCCACGTATGCAAACCATCGGGAAGATTTTTCTTAAAGGAGAGGCGATCCCCGTAACAGGAACCAGTTGGATGGACCACGAATTTTCAAGCAACCAACTGAACGACAACCTTGTTGGTTGGGACTGGTTTTCTATAAAACTCGACAACCAGACCGAACTCATGCTTTACCAGTTGCGCGATAAAAATGGCGGCAAAGACCCGCACTCCAGCGGAACTTTTATAACTCCTGATGGCAAAACCCGACACATCCTCAATGAAGAGTTTTCCATCACTCCCAAAAAATTCTGGACCAGCCCACACACAAAAGCAACCTACCCAGCTAGCTGGACTCTCACCCTGCCCGAAGGGGAACTCCACCTCACACCCGATTTTCCAGACCAAGAACTTTATAACCTGCGCTCCATCTCCGGCTCTTACTGGGAAGGAAGCCTCTCCATAAAAGGTGAACTACAAGGCCAGCCGGTATCAGGAAAAGGCTATGTCGAACTAGTCGGCTATGAAAAAGCCCTCAAGCAGGACCTGCCCAACCCCTAGTGTCCCGTGCGGTTAATAGGTTAAGTTAATTTTGGGTTGTTCTTAATAATCGAGTTCTCCAGACAACGTCTTCGCGAGCGACTAAAAGGAGCGCGGCGATCCAGGTGCTTGCCTTGTGCGACCCAAAACACCTGGATTGCCGCGTCGCCGTTGGCTCCTCGCAAAGACGGGGAAAAATGGTTCTTAAAAATTATGCCTTCAACTGCGTGACATCAGCCTCTCAATTAACTCAAAGAACTAACCAAACAGGACACTAGCTGCGTAGGCCGAGAACAACAAAGCGGCACTTTGATGTTATGTGGTATTCTTGCTCAATGGATTTTGATATTGAAAAGATGAACAAGCTTCCTGCCGAGGAACGGTTTTTTGATGTGAACGAGATCTGGTATTTCATGAACCGTTGGGTCGTTCGCTTGCTGTATCCCACATCAATAACACCAAACCAGATCACTTTTCTTTCCCTCGTTTTCGGTTTTGCTTCAGTCTGGTTTTATGTTTCAGAAATTCCTGATGCTCTGGTATGGGGAGCTATCTTTCTTTATGGAAAAGTGTTTCTCGACAATGTCGATGGCAACCTTGCCCGTGTGCGGGGCACGACTTCACGGTTCGGCAGGTTTCTCGATTCGCTCGCCGATTTCCTCGTCACTGTCCTGGTTTATATTGCCGTAACGGTGTATCTGGTTCGGACAACAGGAATGCCAGAATACTGGATTCTGGGACTGCTTGGACTTCTGACCTGCTTTCTACAAAGCACCTTTTTTGTTTTTTATCTCGTCAATTACACATCCCGGGTAGGTTCCTACGAAAAAAATAGAGTGGACGAGAGCGTAACGGAAGAAGACAAACGTCAAGCGGAAGAAGGCCAGGCAGACCTCTGGGATCTCAGACTGCAAACGCTGTTTGTCTGGGTATACGGTTGGCAGGATAAAGCTGTGGAAAAGTTAGACGCAATGTGCCGAAGACTCGCGCGGGTCCCCGAGACCGAAGAGGCCAACTGGTATTCTGACAAAAAATTTCTGGCCTGGATCAGTCCTTTATGCTTATGCACCAACAACGTGATGCTGGTATTTTTTTCTCTACTGGGTCAATTGGAATTATTCATGATCCTGCTAGTCTCTTTCATGAATGTATATGCATTAGGCCTACTAGCTTGGAAAGTCCTGAGCAGGACAGGCAAATAGCAAAGACAAGTTGAGCCGAGCTAACTGACCGTCAGCTCATTGAAGCCATTGCCGTAGGCCCCATGCCTAGCAGTTTGCTGATACACTCCTGAAATTGTCATCCCTGAAGAGACGAAGGCGGCAAAGGATCTCAGAGTTCTTTATAAAATAAGAGGCGAGATTCTTCGCTTCGCTCAAGAATGACACCCAAAAGAATTTTCCAGCAACCTGCTGCCCGTATATTGCATGAGCATACCCGATGAGGATAGAAAAGATTATTAACCCACCCTCACCTCAGTCCTCTCCCCTCAAGGGAGAGGAAGCAATATGTCCCTTCTCCCCTAGAGGGAGAAGGCTAGGATGAAGGGGATTTAATATGACTGAAATCCTTTCCCTGCTAATTTACTCGTCCAATATCCGGACTAGTGGTGTTTAACAGAGACCGCAGATGTGGCAGATAGCCGTATCGCAAACGGGAGTGTGCGCCGCTTTTAATCCGCGTTGATAATCTTCCCAAAGGAAGTTCTCGCGGTAGCCGTGGTCAACAATATCCCAGGGAAGGTAATCATTCTTTTCATATTGACGGTAAACATACTGGTCAACGGAATGCTCCTTCAACGCGCTCTTGGCATCATGACCATTATTCAAATAAGTTTTGAAAAAAGCCTGCGTATTCCGATCTCCCCGCGACAAATAAGTTTGCAGGTAGGCTTCGTTGGGAGAACCAAAACTCATTTTGAGATGCGGTATTTTCCCCAGCGCCTTTCTCACCCGCGCAAATTTTTTCTTTAAGCTCTTCACAGATTCCATCGGGTGCCATTGAAACGGTGTTCCCGGTTTTGGCACTAACGGACTCAGCCCAATCGTTATCTGACCAATGCGCCCAAGCTTCCGGCATTCGTCGACATAACCCTCCTGCACCCTCTCGACCAGTCGAAGGAATTGGTCAATATCATCATCCGTTTCAAGAGGCAGTCCGATGATAGAATAAATTTTTAAATGCAGAATGCCCTTCCGGGTGAGGAACCGGCACTTCTCAACGATGTAGTCATCCGTCGCGGCCTTATTAATGACATCGCGCATTCTTTCAGAGGGAGCATCCACAGCCACCGTCAGAGTTTTCTGACCGCTTTGCAGAATCAGGTCCACCAACTCATCGGTGAGCGTTTCCATCCGCAAAGAAGAGAACGAAAGGTTCTTGCCCTGTTCGGTAATTTTCCGCGCTAACGCTGGCAAGTCTGGATGATCCGTCACCGACGGCCCGACCAGACCGATCGTCTGCGCTGATTTTCCAAGACCGGTGAGCAGGGTATCCATAGAATTATATGTTTTTTCGAGATTGGGCAAACGAGGAGGGCGGTATATAAAACCTGCCGTGCAGAACCGGCAGGCCCAAATGCACCCTCTTGTAACCTCCATCAACGCCATATCTTTGAAAGTAGAATCTTCATCATGCAGAACTGAGTGCGTGCATAGCGATTCTTCCTCCGTCACCCAATGCCGCACCACACGGGCCGGGGCACCCTCTAAAGGCGAAATCCCGACTTGCAGGTCCTGCTCCATTCGAGGACGATAATGTTGCGGCAAATAAATACCGGGAATGGACACAGCCCGTTCAAAAAACTGGTCTCTACTTACATTTTCGCGCAACAGACTAAAAAAGCTTTCGGCCATGCCTTCGCCTTCACCGACGAACAGAACATCCATACACTCTGCCAATGGTTCGGGATTGATAAATATCGCCGATCCCCCTGCGGTTATCATCGGAAAAGATGCATCTCGCGCCTTCCGATCCAGCGGAATACCAAAGTATTTCAGGGCCAGCACCGTGTTCAGGTAGTCCGGCTCAAACGAAATCGAAAACGCAATAACATCGAACTCAAGCGGGTGCATCTGCATATCCATAGAACGCAACTCTTCGCGTTCCAGAGATTGCGTTTCCGGTTTCCACTCAAGCGGCATAGCAAAGCGGTCGCAAATCACTCCCTCAATTTTGTTCAATAGAGAATAAACCTGCTGGAAACCCAGATTGGCCATCGCCACATCGTGCGTGTTGGGATAAACCAGAAGCACTCGCAAGTCATTGCGTGAAAGAGTCGGTTCGAGGACCGATTCGGCTGAACAAGAATCCTGCATAAATACCGGAAAAATTTTTACTTTTAGTTATTAATTAAGAGTTATCATCATACTCTAATTAATGACACTGAGAAAGGAAACCCCCATAAATGCCGGCCCCGGAAACCAGAATGCAGAAATACCTGCAAAAAATAGCAGCCGGTCCGCGTTTGAGTAAAGACTTGACCGAAGCAGAAGCCGAAGATGCCCTGAACCTGATTCTTGATGATGAAGTTTCAAAAGTCCGCGCCGGCGTCTTTCTCATTGCCGCACGCATGAAACTGGAAACCCTGCCCGAAAATATCGGCTATTGGCGAGCTCTGCAAAACCACGTTGTTCCGGTAACGGTTGACCTTGATCAGCTCCTTCAAATTGCCGATCCTTTTGATGGATTCCAGCGCATCCCCTATTTTGGGTTTTATGCGATACCAGTCATTGCCCAACTTGGCCTCCCGGTATACGGGCATTCGGCACTGCCATTACCACCAAAGTTTGGCATCACCTTCGAAGATATATTGCAGAAGCATTATAAAGTGGCAGAAGGCAAACAACGTCTGGCATTGCTGGAAAAATATCAGTTCGGTTATCTCAGCACCGCCGACACCTTGCCGCAATTAGAAGCGTTAAGATCTTTACGGACTGAAATTATTAAACGCCCAATGCTGGCGACTTTGGAAAAAATCCTATTCCCAATCAAAGCCCGGAAAAATATTCTCGCCACCACCTATTTCCATCGCGGCTACGAAACAGCACTCACCGAAATCGGAAAACTCAGCCAGTTCGATAAAGTTATCGTTGGGAATGGAATGGAGGGAACCACCCTGTTTGGCATCCATAAAGAGGCCAAAGTATTTATTCAGGAAAGCTCTCATGAAACGGAACAAAAGAACCTGTCCCTCAAAGCCCTGTACAACGAAGAAACAGCGCAACGCATCGCAGAGGCCCATGAGGAATTAAAACCGATAGAATCCAATCTTAAGACAGTAACCCGAATGGGAGAAGAAGCTTTGAAAACAGGAAAGGGACCGGCAAGCCTGCAAATCGCCAGTCAGGCAGCAACATTGACTCACCTTTGCGGAGTGTTCGACACCGCACAGGAAGGATTTGCCCAAGCTCTTACTCTACTCGAATCCGGCAAGGTTTATGAATCGCTCATGCAATGGATTACCGAGGCGAAGAACTAATCTTTTATTTTTTCAACATCGGTTCGAGACGTTTCCAGACTAAGTCAGTGACGATGCTATAACCCGAAGCGATGGGATGCATACCATCAGGATGAGTATGCTCACGTTCCCCTGCGACCCCCTCCAATAAAAACGGGAGAAAAATCAAATCGTGTTTTTTAGCAAGCTCAGGAAAAACCGCTTCAAAATCCCGCATATAATCTTCACCATAATTAGGCAAGGCCTTCATTCCGGCGAGTAATATCCGGGCATTATGTTCCCGGCAGATTGCGATTATGGTTTCCAGGTTCTTCCGCATTTCATCAACAGAAAGTCCGCGCAACCCATCATTGGCACCCAGTGCCAGAATAACGATTTCTGGCTCATGCTTCATCAACCAGCGGATGCGCCGCACACCCCCGGCAGTGGTGTCTCCACTCACTCCGGCATTGACCACTTTATGAGGAAACCCGGCGGAAGCAATCTTAACCTGCAATCTGGAAGGATAGCTCTCTTCATCATTAACGCCATAGCCCGCCGTCAAACTGTCTCCAAACGCTAAAACCACAGCCTTCTCCTTCGATAATACCGGTATCGGGAACAGGGCAGCAAGAACCCCAAGCACTAAAAACAACCGGAATATTTGATTTAAGTTTAACAAGTTTGTACGCATCTTTTTATACTACAATACATAAAATGTAGCTTCTATCCACATATTGCTTCAGTATTTCTAGTGGACTGCAAAGCATTATGAAAGCACCCTCACCTCAATCCTCTCCCCTCAAGGGAGAGGAAGCAAAAAGTTCCTTCTCCCCTGGAGAGAGAAGGTTAGGATGAGGGGGATCTGAAACCTTTTCCTTATTCTGTTATCCCTGCAAATATGCAGGCTGACCAACGGAACTCCGGTAATTAAGTATGATCGAAATAACCCATTTAGTAAAAACCCTGCACGGTGGCGGACATAAAGTCGAAATTCTTAAATCTCTCGACCTCACCGTTCCCACCGGCCAGTTTATGGCAATCACCGGACAATCAGGAAGTGGTAAAACCACTCTTCTCAGTCTGATTGCAGGACTGGACACCCCGACCAGTGGTCAAATTGTGATTGATGAGCAGGATATCACGAAACTCGATGAGGATGAACTTGCGCTCCTGCGCGGTAAACGATTCGGCTTCATCTTTCAAAATTTTCATCTCATCCCTACTTTGACAGCGCTGGAAAACGTGGTGCTCTCAGCCGAATTGAACAACACTCCTGGCGCGACAAAAAAAGCCAACGACCTTTTGGGCACTGTAGGTCTAGGCGACCGCCTGCATCATTACCCCGCCCAGCTTTCTGGCGGAGAACAACAACGCCTGTCTTTGGCCCGGGCTTTTATCAATGAACCCGATATCATTCTCGCAGACGAACCCACAGGAAATCTCGATTCCAAAAACAGCGAACGCATCATCGAACTCATACTCGAACTACATAGGGTGAAACAGGCGACCATCATCCTGGTAACCCATGAACACCATGTCGCCGAACGCTCTGAACGCATCCTGACTCTTGCGGACGGACAGATCATTGCGGATCAAGCGAACCCATGAAAACCTCGCAATTAAACCTTCGGCAACTTTTTGCATTAGTGATTGCTGAGTCGCGTGGCGCCAAACGCAGGATGCTATTTTTTGTTCTTTGCATCGCCATCGGTGTCGGCGCAGTGATGACGGTAAAAAGTTTTTCCAATCTCGTCGGAGAAACCATACAAGGTCAAGCGAAAGGACTTTTATCCGCCGACCTTGCTATCAAGGGGAGTTGGGAACAAAGCCAAAAGGACCTTGAGTACCAGAAAAATATTTTACCTGCTGAAACCGAGTTCCTTTTTATCAAGGAACTACACGGTATGGCGCAATTCAAAAACCCTAAAGGAGGAGAAAAGCCAGCCTCCCTGATCACCGAACTCAAAACCATTCCCATCAATGGCTCACAATATCCCTTCTACGGGGAATTTAAAAGCCAGCCGGAAAAACCGTTACAAGAGTTATTGGTTGATAACGGAGCCGTGGTCGGGCCTTCCTTTCTGTTAAAAACAGGTTTAAAACAAGGGGAACGATTTTCTCTGGGGAAAATCAGTTTACGCATCAATGGAGTCGTGCTCTCGGAGCCGGATCGCATTTCAAGAGCCTTCAGCATAGGACCACGGGTATTCATTTCCCGCGCCTCTTTGGATGAATCCGGGCTGGTTCAACCGGGAAGCCGAGTCAAACACAGAACTCTCATACGACTGCCTCGCAGTTTTGATCTGGAAAAAGCTCAGGTACTTTTGGAAGGAGGCTTGACGGACAAGTCAACTTCTGTTCGTACCTATAAGGACATGCAGTCTTCTTTATCCAGCTCTATCGAACGTATGGGTCATTACCTCGGTGCGCTCGGGGTCATCGCCCTTCTCATGGGAGGCATCGGTGTCGCCATGATCGTGCGAACCTTCATGGCGCAGAAACTCGACACCCTTGCGATCTTGAATTGTCTTGGAGCATCCTCCAAAACTTTGCTCAAAGTGTATCTCCTTCAATCCATGTTGATGGGTCTGGCAGGTAGTCTTTTAGGTGTGACTCTTGGTTTCTCTCTCACTTTCCTGCTTCCATCAAAAATGGAAGGACTGATTAATCTTAAACTTGAACCCGTCTTCTATTGGGTTCCGGCTTTACAATCGCTCCTTCTTGGTTGTACCACCACTCTTTTGTTTTGCATGTGGCCCTTAATCCACGCTGTAAGAACCCGCCCCCTGCGCCTGTTCCGTCGAAACTTTGAACAGGAAGAAGAACGCGGAACCCGATGGGAAGGATGGCTAGCCTCCCTGACACTGGGGCTGGGTCTTGCCGCGATGATTTGCTGGCAAGCGGAATCCATTAAACGCGGTTTGATTTTTCTGTCCGCTCTGGTTATTTCAGC
>Ga0233434_1001959_pt1 | contig 18895 bp, 15 predicted proteins | sample SI_122_August201_4_FD_182738 | JGI IMG/M metagenome (GOLD analysis project Ga0233434, IMG submission 182738) | Seawater microbial communities from Saanich Inlet, British Columbia, Canada - SI_122_August2016_120_MG | ecosystem: Environmental > Aquatic > Marine > Inlet | place: Canada: British... | reverse complement strand
CCTCCACGGCGCGTTCAATCGCTCGACCGTTGGCGGCGACGGCGTCGAAGGGCTTTGTCTGCTCAGGGATGAACATCACGACGAACCATTGGTCCCCATGGCTGACGTAACCATCCCAGGCGATCTCGAAGGTGAAGCCCGTGGGGTGGGTCGCGATGTAGGTCCCCGCCTGCTCATCGTAGCCGACGATCAGACTCCACAGCCACGGCACCTGGGCCGGCTTCCCTTCGTACATCTGCCAGGAGATGGCCGGTCGACCGTCGTCGATGGACTTGCGTACCGCGTCCCAGGCACGCTTCTGAGTCTGCAGATACTCCTCATCGGAGACGGCCCTTTCTCCCTTGCCGTGGGCCTCGATGCTTTCCCACTCCAGCTGTCGAGCATTTCCCAGAAGTTCCATTCAAACGCGTTGGCCTGGTCCAGGTAGCCGCCATCCGGCCGCATGGCGAAAGCGAATGCACGGCCCAGATAGCCCTTCAGATACTCATGCGACCAGTCGATGCCGACGGCACGAAGAGCCGGCCGCAGGCACCCATTGATGGATCCAGGCCACAGTTTCTCGGCCCTCATATCGAGCTGCACGCGTCCTCCTCCTTGTTCGGGTGTTTCGCCTTCCTCGGCCACAGCGACCTGTGGGGCGGCGAGCTGCTCAGCCGTGGCAAGGCGTACGACCGGTGGTGTGGTTTCTACAACCTCCTGCGCTGCGGTCTCCTGGCAGGACCAGATAATCCCCAGTAGACCGACGATGGTGATGATTCCAGTGGCCGTCACAAACAACTCCTTTGCAGTGAGTCCGAAGAGAAGGGATGCGGCGCCTCGACAATATTCACCCTCTCGACCGTCTGCAAGACGCATCTGTGACTGGCTACGGGGCCCCAGTCGGCGATGACGTCGAGTCCGTGAAGCGTGGTCTTGCCGGCCCGCACGAACGCATCGTATTGGTCAAGGGTCTCGTGTAGGACCGTCAGGTAGACGTGACCCACGGTCTGAGAGATTGTCCTATGGCAGCACGACGACCCGGTACGTGCGCGCGCCAGAGCCAGTGACGGTAACGCGCATCAGATACACACCTGCGGCGACCCGGCGACTGGACGCATCCCGACAGTCCCACCTCAGCGCCTGCAGTCCTCCGCTCAGCGGCCCATCGTGGAGCGTGGCCACCCGCTGTCCGCTCACATTGTAGACAACCCCCTGAACATTGGCGCCTCCGGCACCGACGTCGACGACGATAGTAACAGTGGATCGAGTCGGATTGGGATGGCCGAAATCAGCCGACACCACCAGATCCGACCCAGGGCCTGTGTCCAGAGAATCACCAGGTGACCCAGGTCCATTCTCGCGCACCGTAGCGAAGACGAACTCGTAGGCCCTCGACATGCTGTCGATCAGTTCTGTCACCTGCGACGCCGGCAGCTGCGGGTTCAACACAATCTCGGCAAAGTACTCGTCATTCAGACTCCACACGTCGACGTCGAACAAGGCCTCGATGCTGCGCAGTTGTGGATTTCGGCTGATGCGAAGATGCGGTGTGGAGAAGACGGGGAAGCCATACGTGGGATACGGATAACGCTCTGTGTCATCCGTCGGTGCACCACTCAGCGTCACGAGGTTGGCGAGACCATCGAGGGTTTCCAAAGAATCGTTGTCACTGATGTCGAGTTGCTCACTCACCCACTCGAGCTGATCAAAAGATGGTAGAGACCGCAAGCGCGATGTGTTGGAAATAACGAGCCACGTCGCCTGTCTCAACAGCGACAAACCGCGGATCTCACGCAACTGCGGCAGCCCAGACAGACGGACATTCCCACTCGCGACGAGAGGAAACTCCATCAGCTCAAGGCGCTCGTTGCTCGTGATGAACAGATAGGCGTGCCTCAGCTGCGGCGCGGCAACCTGCTGCAGGTGAGGATTCTGCTGAATGCGCAGGACACCTGTCCTGTCCAGAGCTGGCAGGGAGAGATCGGTAAGCGAGTCATTTTCAGCGACCACCAATCGCCGCGCATGCTTCAGACCTGCCAGGGCGGACACATCAGCAAGGAGCGGATTGCCACGGATGACGAGACTGGTCTCGCGCTCCTGCACACGAAAGCCTGGCAAACCGGTGCTGAGCCGCAGACTGTCGAGACCCCGAAGAGAGGTCAATGCCTCATTGTCTTCGATGATGAATCCGCCCGCAACGGACCGCAGAGCGGACAGACCAGCAAGATCCGACAAGTCGCTATCGATGATGCGAAGATCACCCACGATCGTGATCGATTGTGCCGTCGGATCCAACAGTTCGTCGACATCGGCCTGACTCCGTACGACGAAGGATCCCTCGAGAATCTGATCGGGCGCGTGCGCAAACGCCTCCTCCACACGCACAGAATAGATACGTCCAATGAAGCCAGACGACCCGGCAAACAACAACCGCTCACCATCTGGCGACCAACGAGGATTGGTGGGACCAATGTCTGCGAACCAATAGGGCGACACCACCATCTGCGGCTCCATCTCCTCCTCATTCAGGTCGACGAGGTAGAGGGCACTCATGGGCGGTGGAAAGGAGAAACCAAATCGACTCGGAGGGGCGGGACCGATCAGACCAGCGACGGCGAGCGTGTGGCCGTCGCTGGACAGAGCCGGATCGGTATAGGATCCCGGCACGACCAACTCTACACCTGACCCGTCCACCATCGCCACGTAGATGCCATCGGCAGTGCCGTAGAAAATCCGCGATCCATCTGCTGACCACGACACAGCCCCCGGATAACCGATGCGGCCATCATCAGGTGATCCTTCAGGTACCCAGGGCGAAGCCTCAGCGGCGACACCCGTCGCGGCGGCAAGATGCTCTAACGTGCCATCCAGTGACACCATGTAGAGGTCGACTGTTTCCTGTTGGGCATCGGCGACCTGAATGGCAATCCGTTCACCATCCGGCGACCAATCTGGCCGTCCAAGCAACTTCGACAACTGCGTCAGCTGAACAGGAGGGCTCCCCACGGAATCGGTGAGAAACAACTCTGCAGCATCTGCTTGATGAAGAGTGGCCGTCGTCAGGTAGGCGATGCGTGTTCCATCTGGCGACCACGCCGGTCTGGGCGAGTGGCCGTTGTTGATCTCTCCCGTCGCGTCCTCCAGCACGACGCGAGTTGACCCGTCCGGTTTGAGGACATGCAGACTCCATGACACATGGCTTGAGCGATAGGAAACGAGAATGTGCTCCCCATCTGGACCGTAGTCAGGCTCCAGAATTTGCACATCCAGATCCGGTGCCTGGTGAGCCGTGACGAACGGCTCGATGAGATACGGATCATCTAATGCCGATGCCAGCGTGGACAGCACAAAAATCACAGCCGCCGTCGTCAGGAAGGACAGGACAGGCGGGACGAAGGCAGGTCGAGCACGTTTCATCATGGACGTATTATCCCAAGCCAGGTGGGCCTGAGCAATGACGATCTGCCACCCGATCCTGGAACCCCGTAGCTGATCCAGGCTTCAGATCGGGTGTCGCAAGGGGCTGCATTTGCCCGGAGGACCAAACCCGCTCAGCTTCTCGGTACCCGCGTGGAGGGCGGACCTCGTGAACGATACTGAGAAGAAAGCCATTGGACTTGTCGAGTTGTCGAGTGTAGCTGCAGGTTACCTCGTTGCCGACCAGATGCTGAAGACCGCCGACCTTCGATTGCTCCTCAACCGGACGATCTGCTCGGGCAAGTACATGGTCCTCGTCGCCGGTGATGTGGCCAATGTCCGTGCCGGTGTTGAGGCAGGGGCCCAGGCGGCAGCGACGTATGTCATCGATTCCTGCATCATCCCGAATGTCGATCCCGCCCTGTTTCCGGCCCTCGGCGGCTCGGTGATCCTGCAAGACCACGAGGCCCTGGGGCTGATCGAATCATTCTCCGTTGCCTCCCTGATCGAAGCGGCCGACACAGCAGTCAAAACCGCCGACGTCCAGCTGCTGGAGATTCGTGTGGCTATGGCCCTGGGTGGCAAAGCCTTCGCTCGCGTCTGTGGCCCCGTCTCCGCGGTCCAGGCGGCAGTCGATGCCGGGGCAGCAGTCGTTGAGGCGAAGGGACTGCTGGTGAACAAGGTCGTGATTCCCGCCCCGTCGCCGGAGTTGTATGGAGAGACATTGTGAGCACGGAAGCGACGACCCTCACGGCGTCTGAGATCACGACTCGGTCCCGATGTGCCGGTGTCGTAGGTGCCGGTGGCGGTGGCTTCCCGCTGCATGCCAAACTCAGCCGTCGCCCCGATTCCCCAACCGTCGACACGGTCATTGCCAACGGCGCTGAGTGCGAACCCCTTCTGCACAAAGACGCTGAATTGATGGCCCACCATGCGGCGCAGATCGTCGAGGGGCTGCAACTGGCCATGGCTGCCGTCGGTGCCCACCATGGCATCCTCGGACTCAAATCCAAACACATTGCTGCGATTGCCGCTTTCGGCCCTCTCCTTCCCGGTACCGGCATCGACTTGCACGAACTCGGCGACTTCTACCCGACTGGGGATGAGTACATCCTCGTCTACGAAACCACGGGACGCCTGATTCCATCGGCCGGCCTGCCCCTGGATGTGGGTTGTATCGTCAGCAATGTCGAGAGTCTCTACAATCTGGCCGCCGCATCACGTGGCAACCCCGTCATCCGCAAGATGGTCACCGTCGCCGGTGCCGTCGCCCAGCCCTTCACCGGCTGGGTACCGATCGGTGTCGATCTGGCCTGGCTCATCGAGCAGGCCGGCGGCGCCACAAGCGAGGATGTCGCCTACTACGTGGGTGGCGTCATGATGGGCAAACTCGAGCACGACAGTTCGCTGCCGGTGACCAAAACGACGGCCGGTGTCATTGTCCTGCCCGGTGATCACCATCTCGTGCAGCGCGCGGAGACGCCCGTCGCAGCCAAACACCGCATCGGCAAGTCTGCCTGTGACCAGTGTTCCTATTGCACCGAATTGTGCCCCCGCTATCTGCTGGGACATGATCTGGAGCCACACAAGGTGATGCGTGGACTCCTGTTCTCCCTGGAGGGAGAGGACACCTGGAACCACTGGGGCACCCTTTGCTGTGAGTGCGGTCTCTGTACTCTGCTCGCCTGCCCTGAGGATCTGTTCCCACGGGAGGCCTGCCAGCAGGCCAAGGCCGATCTGCTGCCCCAGGGCCGCGGTCGGCTCGGCCCGCGCGAGACACCGGTGCCTATCCAGCCGCACCCGATGTATGAATCGCGCCACACACCACTCAAGCAACTCGTGCAGCGTCTGGGCCTGACGCCTTTCGACACACCCTCGCCCCTGCGCGATCCCGACGCGATCCCCGCACAATTCGTGCTGCCCCTCAAGCAACACGCCGGCGCACCGGCGGTGCCTTGCGTCACAGTGGGGCAGAGGGTCCAGCAGGGCGCTCTAATCGCCGATGTCGGCGAGACAGCTCTTGGTGCCCCTCTGCACGCACCGGCGGCTGGCACAGTCAGAGCCATCGACGATACACAGATCGTTCTGGCCTCTTGCTGAGAACGCGGTGCCTCCTCTCCAGTCCGGCGACACCATCACGACCGAATACACCGAGGATTCGAGCACGTGTCTGATCAGACAAACTCCGACATCGACGACGAAATCCTCAGCCGCTGGCAGCTCAGCGCTGTGCGACCACTGACCGGAGGCTATCACAATTCACACTGGCTCGTTGAGAACACGGCGGGGACCGAGTTGGTGCTGCGGCGTTACAAACAGGATCCCCTCCCGGATCTTGACTACGAATTTGCCGTCATGCACCGGCTGGCAAGGCTGAGATGGCCCACACCGGAGCTGACGCAAGAGCCGCTCGAGCACGCAGGTCGAACCTGGTGTCTCATGACAAAACTCCCCGGGACGATGGGTACGGCAACAGACGCCCAAGAGCCACGTCAACGCGGACGACTGTTGGCCGAAGTCCATCAATCATCGCGCCAACTGACCGATCTGGGCCAACGGCAGGGATTTGTCTTGTCAGACGAGTTGGCCTGCGACCCAGACTTGCTCACGGCGATCAAGAGATACGAAGGCTTGAAGCCAGAGGAAGGTTATATCCTACGCTGGCATCTGGAGACCGCCGCCGAACGGCTTGCGCCACTCGATTTCAACGCTGCGGATCAACTCGTCCTGCACAGCGATTTTGTCGCCCGGAATCTTCTGTATGATGACGACGGCAAGTTGACGGGCATCGTCGACTTCGAAGCAACACACCTGAATGTCCGCGTCGCAGAATTCGCCCTGTCCTGGCGCGGACGTTACGACGACGTCATCCATGGCTATGAGGAAGTGGAAAGGCTCAGCGACCTCGAGTGGCAACTGCTGGTACCCGTCTACTGGTCGTGGCTTTTCCTCGGCATCAAGCATCGCATCGAGGCGCTGAGTTTAGCTGACCTGCAGTTGGAACACTTCAGTTGGCAACTCAGTCAACTGTCCCGACGCTCCAAGCTTTTCGGCGATCTGCAGGATCTCTACCCCGGCCGACCAAGCTAGTCCCGCTTAAGCCGCGCAGAGCGCTCCGGCGCATTCGGTGTAGTTGTCCGACAACAGCTCACGATACGCCGAACGTTGCACCAATCTGCTTGAGGCCCAGAGAGTTGGCTAGTCTGATGGACGGTTCGTTCGCCCACCACGTGCTGTAAAATGCCAGCAATCCATCTTCTCTGGCGGCAGCCCCCCAGGCCTTCACAGCCCTCTTCCCATGTCCCTGCCTGCGGTAGGCCTCGAGCGTGTCCACACCCGCCTCGACACCGATGTCCGAGCGCCGCACGCTACCACATACACTGACGGCCATTCCATCGACCAGACTCGCGCAGATGGGTTGTTCTACGTCCACGTGGTCAGCCCACCCAGCAAGCTCTTCCTGCAAGACGCCTGTGTTGGCCAACCTCACCCTCACCGCGTCCGTTTCTGTCGGCAACTCGGGCACGACGAAGACGGGCCCCGAACTCCATTTCGAAGGACCGAGTATGTCCAGGACGCTCGCCGTGCAGGGAGGGGCAGCCGTCGTCGGAAAGGGCCACTCCCTTTCTACGACCTTGCTGATCTGTGTCCGAATCTCTGCGGATGTCCCAGTGCCGAAGCGGCAGAGATAGCCCTCGGCAGCCCAAGCCAGATAGACGGTGGGCGCGGGACGCCGCGCCGGCGGATACGGCTCGCGCGTAGAGACCAGGTCGCCCGCCTCGTTGAGCACGAAAACCGTCTGCAAACGGGCATTCAGTAGATCGAGCGTGTTGTCCACGGTGGATTTCCCGGAGATGGATGTCATTCTTCCTACCGATCCCCGGATGCACGCCCTGCTTCCGGACATCATAGGTGGGTCTGACTCGACAGTTCAGACCAGAGCCTCTCGTAGAAGCCTGACTCCCCGTAGAAGCGAGGGTTCTCCTACTTCCGAGAATCCCAGCAACATGCCCTCAGGCCCGGCTTCTGCTCGGTAGCTCGACAGCGGCAATAGCTCAAGACCTTCCTTCGCCGCGCGTCTGCACACGTCCTCTGCTACCATCCCATGGCGCAGCCAACCCACCAGATGCATGCCTGTCTCGTCGGGATCCACGTGCAGTAGCCCATCTAACTCTTCCTCTACTGCCTTGATGAGTCGGCGCTGTCGCTGAGAGTAGACCCGCCGCATGCGGCGCAGGTGTCGTTGAAAATGCCCTTCCGTCAGGAAGCGTTCCACGACCGCTTGTTCGAGCACGGGAGGTGGCCCACCGACGATTTGTCGGGCTGCCCGGAAGGCCGACGCCAGATCCGGTGGCACAACGAGGTAGGCCATACGCAGCCCGGAAAACATCGATTTGCTGAACGACCCGAGATACATGACCCGCTGATTTGGATCGATGCCTTGTAGAGCGGCCAGGGGCGCTCCTGAGTAGCGGAACTCACTGTCGTAATCCTCCTCGAGGATCCAGGCGTCGGCCGCTTGCGCCCACGCCAGCAGATCGGTGCGACGCCGAAGCGGCATAGTCTTGCCCAAGGGGAACTGGTGCGTTGGTGTCACATGGACGAGCCGCGCCTGCGGGGCAAGCTTGTCTCCCGCCTCAACACTCAACCCCTGATCGTCTACCGCAACGGGCACGACGCGTGCACCCCAGCCAACGAAGGCCGTGTGCGCGCCGAAGTATCCGGGGTCCTCCACCCAGACCGAATCGTCGGGGTCCAGCAGGACACTCGCAGCGAGAGCAATGCCCTGCTGGCTGCCGCTGACAACGATGACTTGGTCGGGTGTGCAGCGGACACCCCGTGTCGTGCCGAGGTGCTCAGCGATCGCTTCCCTCAAGGGCTCGTAGTCGGAGCGACCCAACCCCCGAGCCGTGGTCAACTGATCCCAGCATTGCACAAGAAGACGACGCCAGACTTTGCTTGGAAACAGATCGGCAGGTGCGCCCATCCCGAAGGCGCGACCGCGAGACTCTCCAGGCAATTGGATGGGCTGCGGCCATCTCTCTACAAGGTCGTGGATCGCCTTCCCTTGCTGTGAAAGATTCCGGCGACCACGAGGCTCGTTAAGCGCGACGGCACCGGACTCGGACTGGATACCACTCGGCATGTGGGCCACGAAGGTGCCGACACCCTGTTTGCCCTCTAACAATCCCTCGAGGATAAGCTGCTCAAAGGCCATGTGAACCGTGTTTCGCGACACACTGAGTGAAGTTGCGAGGGCTCTCGTCGAAGGCATAGGTGTGCCCACCCGAAACTGCCCGGACAGGATGGCATCCCGAAGGCCATCATAGAGCTGCCTCGAGAGCGCACCCGCTGAGCGATCGAGACTGAGAGGCGGCAGTGTCATCCTAAGTGTCCTTTAAAATATCACTTGATTGGATCTTTTTAGGGACATCTCGTCAGCCTATCATGGAGTTCCGAACAGTTTGAGGCAAGGACGACATCATGGCCGGAGGCTGGACCGCAAGCTCAAACTGTGATCCTTTTTCAACGGGCTGCTAGCCCTCAAGCGAACTGTCCATTACCTGAAGCGAGGAGAACAACTGAACCTATGCTCAACGAAAACGAAATTCGAGAGTTGGTAGCCGAAAACGGCTCACGGGTTAACGAAGGACGTCCTATCAAGCAGATCATCGAGGATGGCGATATTCCGCGTCTGGATGGCTGTACTGTCCTGGAGGGGAAGGTGTCGGACTCGGTGTTTGGTGAGAACCTGGTATCAGGCACTGGTCAACCAATTCGGTTGATGTTTCGCAACAACCGGATATCCACTCACGACGTCAGTCGCGGCGCCATACCGTTCAAAGATCAGGCGCTGGCGAATAACCACGACCATATGCTGCGCCTGGTGGAGCCGGTGCTGGGCAGTTCCCAGTTCAAGGTTCCCGGTTTGCAGGCGAGCTCGACGGTGATTCCTGCGGAGAACCTCAAGCTCGTCGCACTGGAGAATGTGCTGCGCATGTACAATGCCGAGAGCAGCACCTCGACCTCGCTCTACCAGCATTGGCTCCAGGCCAAAGAAGCCGGCGAGACGACACTTTCCTATGCCGGCCACCAAATCGAGGTGGCACAGCTCTGTGCCAATGGCGTTCTGCCGTACCTGATGGATACGCCCAGCACCAAGGACAAGGTGGATAGGACTATCGATCCCGAATACCTGTTCGACAACGGTGTCTGTACAGCTGCCGAGTACAACCAGATACGCAACTCATCCATCATGGCCTTCGGCATGGTGTCACAGTATCTCGCCGAGCGCGGCATGATCCTGGTGGATACAAAGACCGAACACGGCATAAATACCGAAGGTCAGATCGTGGCCGCGGATGAATTGTACACCATGGACTCCAGTCGCTTCTGGCGCATGGACGATGACGGGCATCCTCTGACCCGAGATGGGAAACCCGTTTCATTCTCAAAAGAATTCGCGCGGGGAATGGTCACTGAGAAGGACCAACAGTTTACCCTCGAGCAGGCCAGCGAGATCGCCGTGCGCTACATTCAGGGTCTGCAGCATCTGACAGACGTGGCGTTCGAGCCAGACCTGCGACCTCGTGATCAACGCATCGTAGAATCGACGAACCTGATTCTTGACTACCTGCTGTAGGGGATCGGAGTCGGAAACAAGAGAAGGGGACCTCGAGCGAGTCCCCTTTTCTATGGTGCGTGATCGACGAGATCTCCGGCGGCTCCTTCAGACTGTGGCCATGGGGGCCGCGCCAGACGAAGTCCTGTCCAGGTTTCGAGCGATTTCAGCGTTGACGTCGCGCTTCAAGGAGGTGAAGTGACAGGCTAGTCACCCTGTGAATGCCAGATCCGTCGCATCTCCTCGCTCTCTTCGAGTACCTCATCCAGTGTCCCCGCAGCATCGACACGACCCTCTCGCAAGACGACGACATGATCCGCCTGCCGCAAGAGCGCCTGACGGTGCGTAACGGCCAGGCACGTCGGCCTGGTCCGCTCGAACAAGCGTCGCCAGAGCAATCGTTCCGTCTCCACATCCAGGGCGCTCGACAGATCATCGAATACGAAGATCTCGGGCTCTCTGATGAACATTCGCGCTGCCGCCGTGCGCTGCAATTGCCCGCCGGACAGCCTGACGCCTCTCGGCCCAATCAGGGTGTCGAGGCCACCTTCTAAGGCCTCAAGGTCGTGATCCAACACGGCGGATCGCATGGCCTCATCCATCTGGGTCTCAGATACGGGAAGACCCATCGACACATTGTCGCGCAAGGATTCACTGAATAGAGATGGCGCCTGTGGTGTAAAGGCACAGTGCGGCGGCACGAAGAACTGATCTGGCTCCACGACAGGCCTGTCATTCCAGAAGTGCCCCCCCGATGTCTTGGGCAACAGACCGAGCATCGACTTCACAAGAGTCGACTTGCCACTACCGACTCGACCCGTGATGGCCACGAAAGAACCAGCCGGTACAGCCAGATCGACGTCGTGAATGCCGTGGTCTGAGCCTGGATACAGATACGTGAGTCCCTCGACGCGAAACTCTCGCAGAGGCTCAGCTGCTTCAGGAATCGGGGGCACAGGGGGAGTATCCTGTTTCTCATAGACGGGACCATGCTCAACGAGGGCACTCGTGATAAGTGACGTAGCGCAACTCCTCGGTCACATACGAACACAAGAAGAAGACGCTGGTCATGGCACACGCCAACCCGAGGACGTTGGTCGCCGTGTAGCCCCTGTGCAGCCACAATTGGCGCACCGCGACGGTGATGTGGTTCCAGAGCATGGGTCCATTCCTGGTGAATGGCGGCCGCAACTGTCTTGCTGCCATCAATGCCGGTAGGAACACTCTCGGGCAAGTGCAATGTCAAGGCATACAGGAATCGGATTCCTTAGCTCTCGAGCAACACCTGTAGCGAATTGAGCACCATAACCTCATTACATACATGAAGTTATGACATACCCATTTCTACACCCTCGAGCGCTTTCGCCGGCTCGTTCCAACTTTACACGGGTCCAACCGACCGAGTCTTTTCGTTGACCGGGGTCGATTCTACGCGAGCCCGAGCGAAAATGCTACTGAGGAGTCGCTCCACAGTCGATATCAAAGAGTAGGGTGGCCTCTGCGCTTCTGTGCGTATGTTCATGTACACAGACCAGGTAAGGTTCGCTCACCGACAGCAATCTCGACGACCCATACACACACACGGGGTCCGCTGCTCGGAACTTGAAATCGGAATTGGATCATGGCTGAAGTTGACAACGAAGCTGGTGGCGAAGAAGAAGAGTCTGAAATACCGCCCATGCAGAAGGTAGCGATCATGTTCGTCGCTCTTGGGCAGGAAGCCGCTGGCGAGGTGATGAAGTTCCTCTCCGACTATGAGATCGAGGAGATCACCCAGGCCGTCGCCAACTTGAAGACCGTCAGCGTCGAACTTCAAGACAGAGTCATGGAAGAGTTTGAGACCATGCTACTTGCCGGCGAGTGGGTATCGCAGGGCGGCATGGACTTCGCCCGTGGGGCACTTGAACGTGCCGTCGGACCGCGCCGCGCTCAGGAAATCCTCGATCGCGTCGCCAGCACGGTTTCCTCTGGATTCTACATGCTCAAGAACGTCGCCCCCGAACAGGTGGCACCCTTCATCTCCCACGAGCATCCTCAGACCATCGGTTTGATCCTGTCGCAGCTCGATCCGGCTCAGGCATCGGGGATCTTGGCGAACCTGCCCGAACGTCTACAGGCAGACGTCGCCTACCGCATTGCCACCATGGAGAACATCACGCCCGCCGTCCTCAAGGAGATCGAGGAGGCCCTGGAGGCCAGCCTGCGTGACATCCTCGGTGGTAACCAGGACGTCGGTGGTCCGAAGGTCGTCGCCGATATCCTCAACCTCACCGGTTCCAGTGTTGAGAAGAACGTGCTCGATCAGATGGACGGGCAGGACCCGGAAGTCGCCGAGGCCGTGCGCAACCTGATGTTCACCTTCGCCGATATCAACAAGCTCACCGATCGCGAGTTGCAGATTCTGCTACGCGAGGTCGACCAGAAAGATCTGGTCATTGCCTTGAAGGCGGCAGAAGAAGAGTTGAAGGACAAGATCCTCGGCAACATGTCCGAGCGCGTGCGCACCTTCATCTCCGAAGAGATGGAGTTCCTCGGCCCCATGCGTTTGAGCGAGGTGGAAGAGGTGCAGCTGCGGATCGTGCAGCAGGTCCGACAGCTCGAAGAGCAGGGCCAGGTCACGATCGTACGCGGAGACGCCGACGACTCCTTCGTATAGACCGTCGCTCTTCAGAACACTGATGTCTTTGGTGAATCGGCTCCGGGTGCCAGTGCGCATTCGGAGCCTTTTCTGTTGTGAGGTGCGTCTCGATGTGTCGGTCGGGCCCTCGGATGCCTTCAGCGTCTGAGCGCCTTCGATGGGTGGTGGGTCACTGTTGATCGGTCGGGCAGGCGGGTTGTCGAGCCCGACGGGCCCTGAGTCCTGTGGTTGTAGAGACGGGGTATGGGCGGCGCCGATGACGCCTACGTGTGTGTGTTCGCCTACACCACCGAGTGGCTGGGGTAACCCCTGAGCCCTCAATCATGCTGATCTCCCTGAGAGACGGGCGGGCACAGTCGTTGCATCGTCGACAAGTGCTTTGCCGAGCCTCGGCACGACGCTATACTCCAGGAGACAGGATCATGGCCGATACACCAAAGCCCAACCCACCCACCGAGGACGACATGCACTGGGGTATTGCTTACCTGCGGGAAGACATCCAGGAACTGCGGCTGGGCCAACGTTCCATGCAGGACCGCATGGACACCATGAACAGAGACCTTGCAGCTCGCATGGATTCCCGCTTCGCAGTGATGCTCACAGCGATGATCGCCCTCATCGGCATCAGCATTGGCGCGAACTTTACCTTTCTGCGGATGTACCTGCCCGCCCAGTAGGCCCGTAGAATATCGCGAGATCTCTGGTCTGCCCCTCCGGTGCGCCACGCGAACAAAGTCCGTCTCCCGTGACAGCAGGTCTCAGACCAACATGTGGCCTTCAGCGCGTTGGCCCTTGGACCGCGCCGTAGCTGTAGCACAGCATTGGCCCCACATGAGACGCCGTTGGATCCCATCCATGTAGGCCAGGGTCTCAACCATATCCAAGTCATCGAATCTCTTGCCGATGGGATCGGCCCACCCCAGAAATCAACCGGTAGAAACACATCCCTGACGCCAACACTATGCGTGCGTCATTCACGGCCATCCTCCGCTTCCACCTTCACCACGACACACGTCATGTCATCCGCCTGGTGCTCGTCCCCAGCGAACTCCCTGGCCTTGCGAATCAGCCGCTCCACCAGATCCTCTGCACAGATCCCTTCGCTACAGGCTTCCCTCACTGTCTCGATGGTGCGCTCGTAGCCGAACATCTCTTCCGATGGGTTGATCGTCTCGGGAATGCCGTCGGAGTAAAGGACGAGATAGTCGCCCTCGTGGAGTTGGGTTTCGATGGTGTCGTATTGGGTGTCTGGCCGTACGCCGAGGGGATAACCATCGACCTTGAGTTCGGAGACCTCGCCGTCGTGGAAGTGCAGTGGATAGGGATTGCCGCAGGATGCGAGGCGCAGGCTCTTATCTTCGATCTCGGCCATGGTGAAGCAGATGAACTTGTGGTCGCCGAGGGATCGACACAACGAACGATTCAGGCCCTGGAAACGTTCGCCCAATTCATGCTCAGACTCCATGTCTCGATCCAGGATGCCGGAGAACATCACTACAGGGATGGCGGCTTCCATGGCGTGGCCGGTGACATCGGCGCTGGCGATGAAGATTCTGTCGTCACTTGTGAAGTACTGGAACAGGTCGCCGCCGACGTGGTTAGCGGTCTCACAGCCACCGGCAACCGACAACCCCGTGATGCTTGGCGGCGACGTTGGCATGAGTCCCATCTGCATGTCGCGGGCACTGTCGAGCTCACGCTCGAGTTCGGCGGCCAGCTGACGTTGGGCAGCATACACCCGCCGCTCTTCTTCGCGCAGACGACGATTTCCCTGCACGACCCTGACGGTTTGCGCCGCGGCCGTCGATACCAGCACCGTCGCCACCAGCAGAAACCACGGATTGAGCCACCACGGCAGTTCCACGACAAACTCGTGGGCCGCCGGCGTGGGATCGGTATTGCCGTACGCATCGATAGCACGGGCTTCAAATACGTGTTTGCCTGTTGCGAGCGTATCAAAGCGCACGCTGTGCATACGATCGGGGGCCGACCAGGCGCCGCCATCCAAGCGAAACTGATAGTGCATCTGGTCGGTTGCGGTCTCGTCCCACAAGTCGGTGGCCGACCAATTCAGCAGGATGGCGCTATCAGATGCCAGCAGAGAGGCCGCCTCTTCCAGCACCGTCATGGGAGGTGCGACATCAGCCGCAGGCCGTACGTGCACGACACGATCCTCACCTGCTCCCGGACCCGTGGACGGCGCATCCAGATCCAACCACAAGGTGGAGTCTGATGCCTCGTGCAGAATGGGGGAATACGACCCACGGGGGAATCTGTGTTCGTCTGCGGTCCAGCGGGACCAGAATCCACCGCGGTATCGACTGATACCTTCTTCAGCTGTGAACCACACGTCGCCTGTAGCAGATCGAAAGATCTGACTCACACCGTCACTGGGCAGACCGTCCTTCACCGTCAGGTACCTCGTCCCGTGCGCATCCACGCGCGCCACGCCCATCCTGCGAGGCTCGAGGAAGGCATACCACATGACCTCATCGGCGGGACAGAAATATCGGACCTTTGGCGCCGCATTTGGGAAGTCGATCTGAGCCTCGCCGACGATGACGCCCTGCGAGGTCAGTTGGAGCTGATTGAGGCCGTCAGCACTACCTACCCAGAGCACACCTGTGGGCCACTCGGAAATCCCCGTAATCAGGTCATGGGCCAATCCGTCCTGCGTCGAGAAGCGGGTCCACCGTTCCTCGACGAATCGAAACAGGCCCGCCCCGCTGAACTGGGCTTTGCTGTTGGTGGACCCAAACCAGAGACTCCCGTCCGCTGACTCAAAGGCGAGATTCAGGTGGGACCCCTCCTCCTCCGGTTTCACAAGCACGCGCTGCCAGCCGGTGCCGTCGAACCGACAAGCGGCGGCCAACCCATCGTGGGCGCCGACGAACCAAGTGTCGCCCGACCGCGTTCGGATCAGGGGCGTGTTGAAGGTATTGTCGTGGATGTGAGGGAGGAGCTCTGGAGCCACGGTGACCTTCGGCGATTGATGAATATCATCGATGAGTCCGTCGGCGACGGAGTACACCCGCCACATCCCTCTTTTCCAATGGGACACGACCGACTTCCCATCCTTGATACCGACGTACCACACACCCCCATCTGCGTCGCCGTGGACGGCGAGGGGGGTCGCATCCATGAATCCGTCGGCCACTCCATACACCAGCCACTCATCGTCCTGGTGTCGGACCGCGCCGCGCGGCGTCACAAACCAGATGGAGCCGTCCGCCGTCTCCACACCGCCGCTGAGCCCACCCGGACTGGAGAATTCGGTCCACAGTCCTTCTTCACTGTAGCGGAGGAGACGTTTGGACAGACCTATGACGATGCTGCCGTCGGCAACAGGCGCGCCGACGGAGGGGGTGTGAAGCTGTGTTGTGTTCACACAATCCCATGGCTTCCCCTGCTCACGTCGACACATTTCGCCGGTACTGGTGCTTGCCCACAGTGTGCCATCCTTGGTCTGCCACAGATTCTTGATCAGTTGATCACGTATGACCTGCATCCAACTGTCGCCAACCAGGCGCCAGATTCCATCGTCGCCAGCGCCCCACATGCCGCCGTCGGAATCCGCCAACATGTCCCGCAGCCTGCGAACCGGCCCGGCCGGTAACGGCTGGAATGACCAGCTCCCATCCTTGTGGCGCCAACTGCCCTTGGGGGTGCCCAACCACAGGGCGCCATCCTTCGTCTCGGTGATCGAGAGGACGTCAAGAGTATCGGTAGGTGGGGATACCGGCAGCCAGGCATTGCCATCAAAACGGCGCAGACCACCCTCCAGTTCGGACATTCGCCTGTTTTCTAGGAATTGCTTGAATCCCGCCCAGATCGTGCCATCGGCGGCCTCGTACAAGCCGTGATAGCCTATCTGGCCGAAGGGCAAGCCATCGGCCTGGGAGTAGACGTGCCAGCCGGTCCCATCATAACGACCGATGAGACCTGACGTCGTGGCGACCCAGATATCTCCGGTGCCGTCGCGCAACAGCGCCTTGCGGCTGGCAACCAGTAGCGAGTCGGGGCCATCGATGACCTGCCAGCGATAGCCATCGTAGGTCTCGAGTCCTGTCCCGGTCGAGAGCAGGACCCCGAGGCTGTCCACCCATATGTCCTGGATCACAGACTTCGCCGTGTGCAGGGCCTGCCAGCGCCCCTCCTCCAGTAGCGGTTCCGGCGACACCACGGTGAAGGGTTCGACCGCATGGGTGGGTGCCTGCCGGAGAAGGAGCAGGAGGAGGAGGGCGAGGATGCGCATGGTGTGTACGTAAGCAGAAGCAAGGGGCAATCGGCAATCAGCAATTCCCCGGTGTCACCCACCCCACTTGATCACGCGGCCCTGACGGTCATCGCCGATCATAGATCTGCCGCAGGCTGTCCGGGTTCTGTGTCATGCCGGTGATGGCACAACCCGAAGCCGGCACGCGCTCGTCGACGATACGCAGCCACTCCTGCGTCCAGTAGCCGTAGAGCATGAGAGACTTGTACTGGCGGATGAGAGCGAACTCGTCCATCAGATCCGGGATCTGCGGCCCGATGGGCTGGTTGCGTCCCTCGGGGAGAAAGGCCTGATCGATTACGCATTGCAGACCGAGGGATGGAATCTCGGTCCAGGCCGCGAAGTGCTGACGGGCCGAGGCGTGGAGGTGGACGAAAGGAGTTTCGAAGGCCTCGCACAGACGCTGGTCGAAGGGCAGGAACAGATCCTCGTAGTGGGCGGGCGAGAACAGGCAGGCGCCGTCGAGGGTGAAGGTCATCGTGCGACCCGGCGTCCAGATACGATAGGAGTTGAACCATCCCCCGGCGCAGGATGGCAACAGCTCGCCGTGGGCCAAGCCGACTTCGATGATGATGTCGGTGATGCGCGCCAGCAGGTGCTTGAGGCCCTCGGGATCGTCGACGGCTGCCTCGCACATGGCGCGACCCCCCATCATGGCCTCGGCCATGTCGACGGGGCCGCGGAAGGCGGCGGCGCTGAAGGGATACCGATCGGCCTCGACACTGTCCACGGCGCACCGGGTGTTTTCGAGCACACGTTGGTACCACACCGTGTCACGGACGTTGTAGTCGTCCAGCTGGCGAAAATCAGTGAAACAGTTCTCGGCCCAGTGGGTTCCGGCGCGCACCTGGATCGTGCAGCCGACGAAGACCTCGCTGGCGGTACCGGTGCCGATGACGCGGAAGTAATCGCCGTCGAGCAGACCATTGGCATCGAAGCCACGCTCGATCTGATCTCTGAAGGCGCTGCGATCAAGTGGGGCAGGTGGCTCGAGGATGTGCGGGTCGGCCGTATCAGCCATCGGTGCCGCGGCATTCATCTGAAACAGGGGGCGCGCGTCACCATCGGCAGGCGGAAAGATCGCCGCCGGGACCCAGGGCTCGGGTTCGGGCTGGCCATTACGCCAGTATCGGCCGTGGCGGTCCAGCATGTCGCCGACAGCCGGATCGGCGAGGTCACGAATCATGTCATGCCTCATGTATGCCAAGGTTTTCGTCACGAGCCGTTCGCCTTCCCGTTCACCATAGACAGAAGCCAGGGGGCGGGCAAGGAGGCGCTTGTTCACAGGAGACGACGGTCTACATTCTCGGGCAGAAGGATGACGATCCAACATGTTGCCACGTGAGTGCAATTTGCCAGCTGCTGACCCGACGCGGTCCAATGGTGCGCGACGCACTATCTGGAGAGCCAGGGCAGGCGCGAGCAGATCCTGCGCGCCAGTTCCGCCCCCGTCCCCGACGTCGAGCAGCAACCGGATGGCGCCCGTGGACCGGACGGCCGAAGGCATGCAATGTCACCAATCCACTACAATCCCAGAGACGATCATGACGACGCCCCCCAAAGTATTCCTGCCGGAAATGACCTTCGCCGAGGTGGAGGACATCCTGGATCAGGTCGAACTGGCCGTATTGCCCACGGGCAGCAATGAGGGCCATGGTCCGCATCTGCCGCTGAAGGTCGATGCGGCGACCTCGACGTATGTCAGCGTCGAGGCGGCGCGCCTGTTGTATCCTCGCGTACTGGTGGCGCCGACACTGGCCGTAGGACACTCGCCGCAGCATCTGGAATTCGCCGGCAGCATGACGCTGCGCGTGGAAACGCAGATCCGCGTGCTGACGGACTATGTCCGTTCTCTGATGAACTACGGGATCAGGAGGTATGCCATCGTGAATGGGCATGGCAACAACATGGCCGTCAATGCCCAGGCGGCGCGGCGAATTACCGAGGAACTCGGCGTGAAGGT
>Ga0233434_1001944_pt1 | contig 18975 bp, 17 predicted proteins | sample SI_122_August201_4_FD_182738 | JGI IMG/M metagenome (GOLD analysis project Ga0233434, IMG submission 182738) | Seawater microbial communities from Saanich Inlet, British Columbia, Canada - SI_122_August2016_120_MG | ecosystem: Environmental > Aquatic > Marine > Inlet | place: Canada: British... | reverse complement strand
TTGGATTATAAATAAACCCGTAATTTTTGTCAAATTAAAAATTATCAGTTATAAATTAAGTACGAATTTACCTTGCATAATCTAACAGATTTTTTATTCAATTGAGGCTAATATATGAGAAAACTTTAAAGAATTCAGTGTAGCCTGAAAAATGAATTTGGAAAAAGAAAAATTTTTTGATAAGTATTCATCCTTTTATAAAACTGGACAGACCGGAACAAGGCCAAAAATGCTTAATGCAAGATTCGATGCATTAATTGAAAATAATAAACAGATTATTGAGAATGCTACTATTTTAGATCTTGCAAATCATGATGGTCGTTGGAGCCTTGCAGCGTTAAAAAATGGTGCAAAAAAAGTTTATGGAATTGAAGGAAAAAAAGAGCTTGTAGAAAAGGGTTTGAAGAATATGAAAAAATATGAAATTCCTGAAAATAAATATAATTTTGTTGTTGGAGATATTTTTGAAGAGATCGAAAAAATTCCTCCTAATGAAATAGACATAGTTTTTTGTTTTGGTATTTTTTACCATGTATCAAATCATATGGAATTATTAACTAAAATTAAAAAATTACAACCAAAATATTTAATTTTAGATACTGAGATCACTAAATCAAAATTACCAATTGTAAGATTTAGAAAAGAACCATATTACACTCCAGATTCTACCATTTCCTTCCAGAAATTTATTGCTGGTCGACCAAGTCAATCAGCGCTAAACATGATGCTAAATGCTCTAGATTTTAAAATCACATATTATGATTGGAGTAAAAATATTCAGAATTGGAAAGGTTTAGAAATCTATAGTTCAGAGAATTCGATTTTATTAAAACGAGGTTTAATGTATGCACTATCTCTTATGAGTAATAAAAAAGAAAAAGAAAAACGTAGAAATGATCTGATCAGATATTATACAACAAAACGAATAACATTAGTTGCTGAAAACCAATCAAGGGCTAAATAATTTTATTGTTAATTATTATTGAAAAGATTTCTGATTGATTCTTCAAAAGGTGGTTTTGCCACTCCTTTTTCAGTAATAATTCCTGCAATTAATTCTGGAGGCGTCATATCAAAAGCAGGATTAATTACACCAATATTGTCTGGTGCAGTCTTTTTTTCACCAATTCCTGTTACTTCACTTCCTTGTCTCATTTCAATAATTACATCTTCGGCTTTTGTTTCCATATCAATTGTAGATAATGGAGCTGCAACATAAAATGGAATTCCATGTTGTTTTGCCATTGTTGCTACTTGATATGTTCCAATTTTATTAAAAACATGACCAGTTTTTACAATTCTATCAGCACCTACAACTACTTTGTCAACTAATCCATTTGCCATAGAGTATCCCACAGCAGTATCAGGAACTAAACTAACATCAAATCCATCATGTTTTAATTCAAATGCAGTTAACCTTGAACCCTGCTGAATTGGTCTTGTTTCAGTAGCAATTACTTTAACATTTTTTCCACTTTCTCTTGTTGCCCGGATTACACCTAATGCAGTTCCATATGCAACAGTAGCTAAGGCACCAGCATTACAATGAGTCATTATAGTATCATTATCATCAAAAAGAATAGAACCATTTTTGCCCATTGATTTATTGATTTCAATATCCTCATCAGCCATTTTTTTAGCAGTTGAAATAACTAATTCCCTAATTTGTTCTGCAGTTTCACCGGTTTTTGCTACAACCATAATTTTGTCTAATCCCCAACCTAAATTAACAGCAGTTGGTCTAGTTGCAAAAAGAATTTGTCTTGCTTTTTCTAAATCTGAGATTAAATCTTCTTTTGTTGTTGCTTTACTTTGTAAAGCAGCTAGTCCTAATCCAAATGCACCAGATACTCCAATTGCAGGAGCGCCTCTAACTATCAAAGTTTTGATAGCATTAGCAACTTGATGAAAATCATCATATTCTACAAAAATTAGTTCATTAGGTAATTTTGTTTGCTCAATCATTATCACTTTGTTATCTTTCCATTCAACAGTTCGAAGAGATGAATCAATTACAATATTTTTCTCCATAAAATGGAAAATTTTTATCCATATTTAAAATAATTACTTATATCCAATTGAACTAATATATCCTCAAAAATTGGGTATAGATTATTGATTAACGAAAATTTATTAAAAAAAGTTGATTCTAGTGAAATGTATAAAGTATATGACAAATGGCCAGAAATTGCTCGTAAATATTATGAAGCAGATTTCACAGAGATAAATTTTGGGGAAATTAACCATGTAGTATTTGCAGGGATGGGAGGTTCAGGTACAATAGGAGATATTTTTGCATCTATTTTATCTAAAACAAATATTCATGTTGATGTAGTTAAAGGATACTTACTCCCAAAAACCGTTAGTTCTAAAAGTTTGATAGTGGTTACAAGTGTTTCAGGAAATACTGAAGAAACTCTTAATGTTTTATCTAGTGGATATAAAATGAAATGTAAATTAATTGCATTTTCAAATGGGGGGAAAATACAAGAGTATTGTAATGATAAAGGGGTGAATCATAGAAATATTTCTATGATACATTCTCCACGTGCATCATTTCCTGCTTTTTTATTTTCGATACTTAGAAATTTAGAATCATTTTTACCAATAGAAAAAGCAGATATAATTAATTCATTAAATGAATTAGAAAAACAGAGAGATAGTATTTCATCAAATAATTTAAGTGAAAATAATCCTGCAATTAATTTAGCAGGATCTATTTCTGAAATTCCTCTAATTTATTATCCTTGGGGATTACAAGCAGCAGCAATTAGATTTAAAAATTCATTACAAGAAAATACAAAAATTCATGCCATATCTGAAGATGTTATAGAAGCATGTCATAATGGAATTGTTTCATGGTCAAAACCTAGTGATATTAAACCAATTCTGGTAAGAGGTAAAGACGATTATATTAAAACAGATGAAAGATGGGAAATTTTGAAAGATTATTTTGAAAGAGAGGGAATTGATTTCAATGAAATTTTTTCAGTATCAGGAAACATATTATCCAAACTAATCAATTTGATTTATCTCTTTGATTATACTTCAATCTATAAGGCAGTATCATCTGGAATAGATCCTACACCAGTAAAAGCTATAGATTTTGTAAAAGAAAGATTATGAATTTAGGAAAAATTTCGTCTGGAAAGATAATCTATTTTCTTATTGTTGCAGCATTTTTTTATGCATTAATTTTATTTTTTTCAGATATTAATAAAATAGTTCTAGTATTAAATCAAATTCAATTTGAAGAATATATTATTATTTTGCCCTTAACAATTTTAATATTATTAATTTATGGTTGGAGATATAAAATTATATTAAATAAATTAGACATACCTTTGAATTTTAAAGATTGTTTTTTAATTCATACTGCAGGTATTGCAATGATAATTACACCCGGAAGTGTAGGTCTAATTGTTAGTAATTACCTATTAAAAAAGCGAACTGGACATTCAATTTCCAGTACAGTACCAATATTAATTTTTGAAAGATGGTTAGATGTAGTTTCTTTAACAACAATTATTGGGGCATTGTTATTTTGGAATGATTTTATTGTATCTCAAATAATGTTTGTAATTGGATTAGTATTAAGTGGATTTGTTTTTTTCATTTTTAAAAATTCAGTGGGTTTGAATTTATTAAATAGAATTCTGATTAAAACAAAAATATTAAAAAATTTTGTTGTTAACACTGAAGAATTTCAAGATACAACAAAAAAATTAATTTCACTAAAAACTATGATATACCTACTATCAATTACATTTCTAATTAAAATTGTAGTAATGATTTCTATTTTTCTTGTTTTTAATTTATTTAATTTAAATATCAATTTTATTGACAGTAATCAAATTTTTTTAACGAATCAATTTATGGGTGTCCTATCATTTATTCCAGGAGGACTAATAATTACTGAAACAGGATTATTAGGTTCTATTGTAAATAGAGGTACGGACTTTACTGTTGCAACATTATTAGTTTTATTAATCAGAATTATGACATTTTGGTTTCCTGTTTTTATTGGTTTTATAGCATTAAAATTTGTACTAGCAAAGCGTTAATTTTTCATATAGACTTACAAAAAATATATTTTTGCTATGTTAATTAATGAACAAATATTTCATTAATTGTATAGCTTAAATAATCAAATTAGATCATTATAATAATTTGAAAGTAATTGTAGGCATTCCAGCTTTTAATGAAGAAAAAAATATTGCTAAAATTATTGTAAAATTAAAGAGAAAGTATGATCATGTAATTGTTTGTGATGATGGTTCATCAGATATGACACAAGATATTGCTACATCATTGGGTGCAATAGTCATAAAACACTCAACAAATTTAGGATATGGTGCAGCAATTAAGACAATATTTAATGAATCTAAAAAAATAGATTGTGATGTTTTAGTTACTTTTGATGCAGATGGACAACACCAAATTTCAGAAATCGATTCTATTTTAAAACCAATAATTAAAAATAATGCAGATATTGTAATTGGATCTAGATTTTTAGGATCTGCAAAAGATTTACCAAAATATAGAAAAATCGGAATTAAAACAATTACCAGTTTAACAAATACACTTACTGGTTCTAATATTACAGATTCTCAAAGTGGTTTTAGAGCATATTCAAAAAAAGTGTTAAAGGAAATAACACCAACTGAATCAGGAATGGGAATATCCACAGAAATTTTAATCAAATCTGCAAAAAATAAGATGAGGATGACAGAAATTCCAATTACAATAAGCTATGAAGGAAATACACATTCTCAAAAAGCTGTTTCGCACGGAACATCAGTAGTAATGAGTACAATTAAACATGTGGCAATTGAAAGACCACTACTATATTATGGTGTAACAGGATTGTGTTTCACAATTCTTGGTTTAATATTTGGTGGTTGGACAATACAAATATTTTCTGAAGAACGAATCTTAGCTCCAGGTTTTGCTCTAATAGGAATTGGAGGAGTTATTCTAGGCACCATATTGTTAATTACAGCAACTATTCTATATTCAATTGTTAATGTGATTAGGGAAAAAAATAATTAAGAAGAAATATTAGATAATTTTTAAAATATTTTAATTTCTTTTATTATTTTTTTGTTACAAAAAAAAGATTGTTAAGACCATAAGTAAAATTTTCATGACGAATGATTTTTAGTTGAGCCAAATCAAGAATATCTTTTATTTGATTAGTTGATAATCCAAAACTTTCACCCTCCTTCATTCCTCTTTCAATTTGATCCTCATCCCTCCAACCAAATACATATTTGTGACCTATGTAACCAAGTTTCGGAGTAAGCATAGTAAACAGAATTTGTCCATCATTTTTGAGAACACGTTTTGCATCTTCCAATACCTCAGTTCTAACTTGTTCAGGAATATGATTCAGATTTGCCATGAAAGTAATTGTATCAAACGTATTTGATTCAAATGGCAAGTGTCTAGTATCAACAAGAGCATCAATTCCTTCCCATTTGTAAACATCAACTCCAATTCCATTACTATAATTTTTTGCAAGCAAATTATTACCACAACCTACATCTAATAGTTTCCCTTTCACATATTTTGCAACGACTATATGTCTTTCATCACTAATAGGGGTTAAACCCATTTTTTTAATAGGTTCAGGTTTAAGAATAATCCTAAGAGGTAAAAAAATAAAATTAAATATTTTTCTTATGAATGAATCACTCATCATGAATATTATTTCAAGTATTTTATTAAATCCTTTCAAATCAATTGATTACCACAAATTATGCTTAACACAGATATATAATTATCAAATTAAAAATTTATTATTAAAGTGAAAATATTGATTCAAAAAAATAGTAAAAACAATAAGTTAGAAAAAAATATTGTAAAAATTACTAAAATTGGTATAATCGTATTTATCTCATTTTCAATTTTAGGACAATTTGTTCCATTTTTTGAAGGTTCAAATTCGTATTTTTATGGAATGGCATCAATACTATTTGTTGACGAAGGAATCAGTGTATCAAATCCATTTTTAGAAAAATATGAAACGAATGAATTTCTTATAGAAAATTGGTTACGTACAAATCAAAATGAAATGACGCCAATGTCTGGAAATGGCTTAATCGTATTAGGTGGAATTGCCTATTTATTTGGAGGATATTTTGCATTGTATTATTTATCCCCAATTCTTTTCATTATTCTCTTAATTGTAAGTGAAAGAACTGCAACTAAACTTTTTGGAAAATATGCAGGATTAATTACTCTGATTATACTTTCTGCAAGTAATTTATTATTTAGAAATAGTATTCAGCTTCATACAGAGAGTTTATTTTGTTTATTGTTTATTTTAGGAACATATTTTTTAATAAAATTTGGGAGAACAAATCAAACCTATTTAGTTTTAATAGCATCAACAATGTTTGCTTTTTCTTCAACTGTAAGATTAACTGGAATAATTTTATTACCAATAGAATTTTTTATTTTATCTATTTTTATAATAAATAATAGATCTAAAAATAAAAAAATTATTTCATTAATATTAGCAACAATACCATGGATTATTTTTTTGTTAGTTTTTGCTTATGGGAATATTTTGACTACAGGAGAACCATTCGTTGTGTATGGAACATTAAATGAGGGATATAGTAAATTTTTTGAATCATCGCCTTTATCACTAATTGCATTTGAAGAAACAGATTTTGAGAATGCTATACAATATTCAAAATATTTGTTACCCTATATTTTTGTTGGAGCATTCAACAGCATAGATAATAATTTTGAAAATATTTTAGGTGAACATTGGATCGGATTAATACCTCTAATAATTTTTGGATTAATTTTAATTTATTCCTATAAATCAAAAAATAAAAAATTAGAAGTTTTTGTAATTACATTATTCATATTAGGAATAATTTGGATTTACGGATCAATTACATCTGAAGAATTAGGAGAACTTGGAGTTCCTGGTAGATATGTGTTACCAGCATTTGTATTATCTTCGATGTTATTTGGTTATGCAATTGAACAAATTTTTTCAAAAATTAGAAATAAGAAAGGAATAAAAATAAAAATTTTTCAGTTAATCTTCTTGTCTAGTTTATTTGTAATTATTATTATTTCATATAATTTTTCACCTGCCATAACAATATTTGATCAAGAAAATTATTTGAAAAATCCATTTGATTATGAAAGAGAATTTCCATTAAATGATGAAAAAATTTTAGAAGATAGTATAATTGTAACTCCAGTGGGAGCCAGATCTCAAGAATATAATTTAGCATCATTCAGAATAATTACAATTAATCATACATCAATAAATTCAATTAATCTACTACAAGATATTATTAAAGAAAAAGATAATGTGTATGTATTTAAAATTCCATTTAATAATGGTGAAAAAAATATGATTCAAAATCTAATTGATAATCATGGATTTGTTTTAGAAGAATTATCTGAAACTTTTTGTAAAATGAAATTAAAATCAGGACAAAAATCTATATCAGATGAAAAATGTCTTAATAATGATCCAATTAGAAAATTTAATCAAAAATAAATTTTAGTGAAGACATATTTAGTAAAAAACAATTAATTTGAACGAATATTTTATATGTTTAAATAATATGTCATGAGTATGAGAATTCTTCTAATTAATCCAACATATGATGGAATTATTGTTGCTCCACATTTAGGCTTAGGTTATCTTTCTTCAGGATTAAAAAAGAATGGGCATACAGTGAAAATACTTGATGGTCTTAGAGAGAAAATAGAATATGAACCATCAGAATGGGACATTGTTGGAGTTACAGCAATGTCAACATATTTTCCTGAATGTGTTCAAGAGGTAAAAAGAGCAAAATCTTACGGTCTTAAAACAATTATTGGCGGACCACATGTTATTTGCGATCCAATACAAAGTTTAATTGATTCAGGTGCAGATTATGCAGCTATTGGTGAAGGAGAAAAAACATTTAATCAATTAGCAGCAGGAATGCCATCTGCACAAGTTGATGGATTAGCATATTGGGAAAATGATAAAGCAGTTATGTCAAAACAAAGTGATGAAATGATTGGAAAAACAGAATCAGGTTCAACAACATTCCTTATGCAAAAAGATATCTATACATTACAAGTTGGTAAATTAAAAAGAGATTTTCAACTAGATATAGATGATTTTGGAATGCCAGACTGGGAATCAATTGATCCTAGAAGTTATAATTATGAACCACATGGAATGATAATTCATGCACGTCCAATGGCTCCAATTATTACAACAAGAGGATGTCCATACAGTTGTACATATTGTAGTGCTCCAATAACTGCTGGAAAAAGAATGAGAACTCGTGATCCTCATAAAGTAGTGGATGAAATAGAAATGCTAGTCAACAAATACGGAGTTAAAGAAATTCAAATTGAAGATGATAATTTTACATTAGTAAGAGAACATTGTGTTGCTATTTGTGAAGAAATTCTAAAACGAAATATCAAAATTGTTTGGAGTCTTCCAAATGGAGTTAGAATAGACAAATTAGATAAAGAATTACTAATATTGATGAAAAAAGCGGGATGTGTTTCTATGGCATTAGGAATAGAATCAGCAAATCAAAGAATATTAGATTTAATTAAAAAACAATTGAATAAAAAAGTAGTTAGAGAAACATGTAAACTAATTTCAGAAGTAGGAATTGAAACTACAGGATTTTTTATGATTGGTTTTCCTACTGAGACAAAAGAAGAAATTAATAATACAATTAATTTTGCAGCATCCTTACCAATAGATCGAGCACATTTTACTAAAGTGACACCACTTCCAGGAACAGAATTATTTGATTTATGGGTTGAAGAATATGCTAAAGGTGGGGCGATTGATTGGAAAACATTTGATTATTACCAATTTGATGCAGATTGGTCTGAATGCAGTTTTGATGAAATATCCAGATTGCAAACCATAGGTTTCATAAAATTCTACAGTAAACCAAAACGTCTGTTCAAATTTTTGGCACAATTAGAAATGGGACAATATCTAACATTATCAAAAAGACTAATGAAAATTTTGTTACCACCCAAGTTCTATAATTCAGTAATTGCTAAAGAGGGAAAAATAAAAAAATCAGAACGATCTGCATTTAATCATCAAGTTCCATCAATGTAGAAAAACTATTGATATTGATTATAAAATTATTAAATAAATATAATTATCTTAAACATAACTATTTATCATAAAAATTATAAAAATTAATGAATAAAATTGGAATACCAATATTCAAAAAAAGATCATTTTAAATTTCCAGAAAAATATCAGATGACACCATTTCAAGATCTAAAATTTTTAATTGAATATAAAAAATCTAGAAAATTAAATTTAAAGAACATCAAACAAAATAATAATTTTAAAAATTGGGGAGATATTTCTATTGAAGATGAAGAGAAAAATTGGAAAGACGATAAGGGAAAAATAATTTATACTGAAAAATTACTTAAATTTTTACTAGTAGAAATTTTAAGAAAATCAAAGAAAGAGGATATTTTATTAAATAAAATAATCAAAAAATTTGAAATTAAGAAAAAGATATTTGAATCATATAATTTAGAATTTAAAGAAAATACAACAAAATATTTAAATTTAAAAAATTATATTTTACTATCAATAATTTGTTTATTCAAATATGAAAAAACAAAAAATTTAAAATTTTTAAACACTAGTTTAAAATTAAATGATCTTATCTCTTCACAAAGAAAAAAATTAATTATTTTAGAAGATATTTTATTATATTCATTTATTATTAAAAAAGAACTTGAAGTAATTGAAATTTTGATGAATAAAGTAGGAGTTAAAAATGAATAAAATAGGTATTATTTTAACTCCAGATACAAGATCAAAAGCATATATTACAAAAATTATTAAAAATAAAATTAAAATTGATGAAATAATTTTTATGAATGATGAAAGAGAAGATAAAAAATTTCATAAAAATGCAATTAATGAAGGAAAAAAATATGGATTTGATATTTCAAAGTCAATTGAAAGTATAATTAATGAAAATAATTTGTTAGTTAAAAAATTTAATTTTGTAGATATTAATAATTTGAAATTAATTGAATACATAAAAAAATCTAATATAGAATTTTTTATTTTTACAGGCGGTGGAATATTAAAAAAAGATATACTAGACTGTAAATCTAAATTTATTCATTTTCATCCAGGAATTGTGCCTGAATATAGAGGAAGTACTTGTTTTTACTATAGCATATTAAATGAAAATAATTGTGGTGTTACGTCATTCATAATGGATAAAAATTTAGATACTGGCGATATAATTTATCAAAAAAAATTCAAAAAACCTTCACATGAATTTATTGATGATGTTTATGATGCGCATATACGTTCAGAAACAATGCTTGATCTATTTAATAAAAAATTATTAGATAAGAAAAACTTCAAAAAGCAGAAAGCAAAAGGAGATACTTACTACATCATTCATCCAGTTTTAAAACATATTGCAACTTTAAGTTGTATTTCGGATGTAAAAAATAAATCCACATAAAATTATTTAAGATATTTCTCTATTAATCCATGAAAGAAGATGTTCTTTCAATTTTTCCTGTAATTCTAAACCGGTATCATAAATATTAATAATTTCATTAGGATCATTTTTTAAATCAAATAATTCCCATTTATTTGAACTCATGAAATAAATTAATTTATGTCTAGATGATTTTATGCAAAAAACATTAGGTTCCATTGGAGATGGAAATGGACCTTGTAATCCGCCTGTTTCAGAAAAAGTAAAAGATGAATCAGATAATTTTTCATTAGAAGTAAGAAGATAAGAAGAGAAACTTTTACCAATTAGATCTAAAGGAATTTTAATTTTACATAATTCCAAAATAGTCGGTAAAATATCAATAGTACGAAGTAATGAATCAGATTTTTTGTTTTTAGATATCAAATCACCCAAAAATAGGTAAAATGTTCGTATAGTTTCTTCATAGGTAAAAACACCATAATTTCTTTCTCCAAAACGTTCACCAATACCAGTTCCATGATCAGAAAAAAATATAATAATTGTTTCATTAGATTTTCCTAAATCTTCAATAGTTTGAAATATTTTTTTTGCATAACTTGCAGCTTTCTTAAACGCAAGATCATAAATTTCTAAATTTTCTTCTTTTCTTGCATAAAAATTTTTGTCATTCCATTCATATTTTTTTAATACTTCTGAAACAGTTGCTGTATGAATAGCACTGAATTGTAAAAATGTAAAAATAGGTTTATTTTTAGATTTTTTAAAATAATCTTGTATTAATTTAGGATGTTCTAAAAATAAGTTATCTTCATATTCATTATGTGAAGAGTAAATATCAAACCCTCGAGATGAAATAACTTTTTCTGAAATTAAATTACATGTTGTAAAATATCCATTTTTTTGAAGTAATTCTGGAAGAAAATTTATGGAATCTTTTAATCTAAACATTTTGTAATAGGCATTAACTCCATTTTCTTTTCCATACTTTCCAGTAAAAATAGCATTTATTGATGCAAATGTATATGGTGCTGCGGTTGTAACATTATTTACAAAAGTGCCTTTTTTCTGAAGTTCTAAAAAATCAGATGAAATATTAGTTCTATCCCATCTAGAACCATCTAAAAGTACTAAAATAATATTGGGTTTCAAGGAGTATCCTCTAAAGAAATTAATTTGTTTAATATTTTTTCTAAATGCATTTTTTGGTATAAATTATAATCTTTTAATGAATCAACTTCTAACCAACCATTTTTAATTATTATAGCCTTTAATTTTTCATTATTGTTTATCAATCCTTGTAAGAAATCAGTCATGTAAGATTTTTCAAAAGGTAAATTTGGATTTAAAGGATTAGTAGACAAATTGGAAATAGATTTCATTTTCTTATAGAAATTTATAGTATTTTTTATTCCATCATTTTGGAATTTCATTAATCCAATAAATTGTCCTTGAATATTATTAATATTTTCAACTTTTTGCCCTAATTTCAAAATGAATTCATTATCATCCAATACTAAACTTTCAGCATCATCTAAAGGATTTTCAAATCTAACATTCCAAAGATCCTGCCAATTTTTATCAATTACTACAGAAATATCATGCCTAGAATCAATTAAACTTTGAATTATATTAGATTCAAAAATTATATCCCCATAAGAAACAATAACAGAATCATTAAATTTTTCTTTAGCAGTAAAAAGACTTTCAACCATATTTGTGGTCATAAAATTTTTATTTTCAAATTTTTGAATTTTATCTAAATTAATTTTATCATTACAATAACCAGTAACTACAGAAATGTCATCAATTCCCAGATTACGAAAAATATCAATTTGTCTTTCCAATATACTTTTTCCAAATAAATTAACCATGCATTTTGGAAGATTTTTTGTCAAAGGTCTAAGTCTTTCACCCTGTCCTGCAGCTAAAATAATTACTTTCAAATTATTCATTCCAAAATAATTTTTTACTAAAAATTTGTTCAATAATCAATTGGTTATCAGAATTAAAATTTCTTTCTGGATGCCACATAACACCCACAATTGGGAAGTTTTTATGAAAAAATCCTTCCACAGTTTTATCAATATTTGTAATTGCAAATGGTTCAATGTTTTTACCTAAAGTTGAAGTAGTAATGACATTATTATGAAAAGAATTTACTTTAAGAGAATTTATTTGTAATATAGACATTATATTTTTATGAATTAAATTAACAACATGTGGAATTCCAACATGTGATGAATTATTATTTTTTATAATTGAACCACCAAAATATTGGTTAATTACTTGCATTCCTCTACAAACTCCAAATAGAGGAATTTTATTTTTTATAGCAAAATTTAATATTTGATTTTCTGTTTTATCCCTTTCTTGATCATCACCAATATTATCACCTCCAGAAAGAATGATTCCATCTAAATTGAAATCATTTAAGAAATTCTCTACATTAACTAAATTATTTGGAATAAAAATAATATTTGAATTAATTTTTTCTAATAAAGGAGGCCAATCATGACTCAATGCATCCCTTTTTTCTTCATAATTTTTAGCCTTGACTATTCGAAGAGATATTCCAATGTTTAATTTCTTATTATTTTTCATCATATCAAAATTTCATTATCAAAGATATATTTATTTAATATATCCCAAGGATTTTAGAACTTTTCTCTCTTCAATGTGTTCATTATTTTGTTTATGTTCTTGAATAGTTATCTGTTCATTTTTTGAATCTAACAAAACTTTAGATGAATCAAGTAATCGATCATAAAGTTCTCCACAACCAATAGCTGCAGGTAAACCCATTTCAGCACACCTAATAGACATGTGTGATGCTACTCCACCATATTTAGTGATTAACCCCAATGGATTTTTTGTAAAAATCCAGTCATATCCAGGATCCGCATTTTCAATAACAATAATTTTTTTCTTTAAATCCAATTCCTTTTGTTCAAAATGTTTTAAAATTACAATATCACCAGAAATTTTTTTAGAAGTAATAAAATTTGGTTTTGAGGAAAAATATTTTACAAAATGTAAATCATTGGTAGAAAAAAGTATTGGTGATAAAGCTAAATATTTTTTCAGATCTGATTTTTTTGTTTCTAATATAATTTTTTTCTGCCATTTTTCTTTTAAAATATTTTTTGAATATTTTTTATGCGATAAAATTGTTGGTAGATCTAAGGAAGACATTTCAATTCTAGAAAAGCCAAGTTCATTTCCTGCTTTTGCAATTAATTCAATAGCTTCACTAAGATTTTTAGTAAATTCAAATTTTAATTTTTCCCTTTGAGTAATTGAATCTTTAACAAAATTTAAGAAGCTAATATTATCAAAGTTTAATCCATGCTTATTAAAAATTTTATTTAAAATATTTTCATTAATATTTATTTTTGGTGATTTTATTTTTTTAAGAAATTTAACGTTGTCAAAAAAATCATATTCCATATCATATCTAGATGCAGTAATATCATAAGTACCAGGACGTAAATGTCCATATTTTTTTAGAAACAAATCTTTTGAAATCTTATTTTTAGATAGTAATTCAACATCGTATTGAATTTCAGATAAAGGTGTAGAAATTGATTTCATAAAATTTTCAACAAAATTTAATGGAATTTGCCTCTCATTTTTTAAACTTTTTAGCAAGATTGAGCTAATAAAAGAAATTCTTGCCATTGTTGAAAATGGAAGAGTCCCATACTTACGACAATCTAAAAGTAATTTTTCTGCTGCAATTAAATAATTTTTATAATTTGAATTTTTTGAATTCAAATTAGAAAGTATCATTTGTCTATTTTTTGTTAGTAAAATTATTGATTTGTTGCAATCATCTTGAATTTGTGGGAAATTTGAAATGATTTGATTTGTAAAAATTATTAATGCTTTTTTTATATGTAGAATTTGTTTATTCTTAAAACCATGTTTTTTTAATTCTTTTAATCTATGATCAATTGTTAAATCATAACATGTGAATAAAATTTTGAATTCAACTTTATCATGTAAATATGGATGAAGTTTAAGTTTTTTAAGATAAAATTTCATTAAAGAATTTTTTATGCTTGAATCTATATTATCTGGAATTAATGAATTAAAACTACCTCTAATATCGACATAAGGTTTGTTTCCAAATCTAACCATAAGTGGATATGGTTCAACATTTTGATATCCAATTATTGTTCTACTTTTATGCCAAATTTTTTTCATTATCAAGAAATTGTATAAAGAATAATCCAAATTGTTGGGATGATCTCCAATTATTTCAGCAGGATTCCAATCACTCATATCAGAAAAGATTGTGTAGTCTCCAAAAACATGATTTTTTTTATTTAGATTAGAAAAAATTTTACTTTCTTTTATAATTAAATTTGAAATTTTATTATCTAAATTTTTTTTATCTGCACTTTTTAATGATGTAATTGGCCGTACTTGAAAAATTACAATCTGATCATTTCTAGTTATCCCAAACTCTATATCTAATTCATTAGAATCAATTATTTTTTCAATTTCCTTGATAGAAGTAATTAGTTTTTGCCAGTTTTTTGGTATTTCAATTAATGTGGATTTTCTAAATATTTTAATTGTTTTATTTACATGACCACTAGTTACTCCAATTGTAGATGGACCATCTTCATAGTTAATTACAAAGTATGGTGAGCCTAAATCAGGTGTTTTTGTGAAAATAACTCCACTTTGTTTAATATTGTTTGTTTGATTTTGAATTAAAATTTGATTATTTTTATTTAAATTTGCTTTTTGAAAATATGATTTGATTACATGATTAATTGCATTTTGAATTTTTATTTTGGAATTAGAATTAATATTTTGTAAGCTAAGATAATTTCCAGCATTAGAATTTTCTATGGAATCCTCTCCAATTGCAGAGCTTCGAATTATTAATATTTTATTGTTAAATTCTTTTTGAATATTAGAAATAATATATTTTTTATTATTTTCCCATTCTTCAACAGTAAAATCAAAAATTTTTTCAATTTTAGATTTTTTAAGTTTATGTCTAAGAAATTTTAGTACATCAGATTTAGATGTAAATAAATTATTTAATTGAGTCATATCAGAAATTTATAAATTCATTTTAATATACATGAGCATGAAAAATAATTCATGTCATATATAACCAAGTTTTTTTAATTCCTCCTCTACTTGTTTTGCTTCTGCATCATTAAATTTTTCATGAGTCATATCAAAATTTGTTTCATTTCTTATATTCTCAAGAAGTTTTTCCATTTCATTTACTTTGGCTGAATTTTTTTCTACCAAATTATTCCCTTCAAAAGGATCTATTTTTAGATCATACAAATGACGATTTTCAGTAGGGATTTTTAAACTTCTAAAATATTTGTATCTAGATGTTCTAAGTCCTATTACAGCTTTAGGTTCTTTTTGTCCTGTATGGATTGTTGTACTTTCCATATACACAGGGATTTCTTCCATTTGTTTATTTTCAAAAAAGGGATACAAACTTCTTCCATGAATATCTAATTTTTTGTTTGGTAGATTGAGAATACTTTCGATAGTAGGAAAAATATCAATTGTGCGTACTAAGTTTGGTATATTACCCACAGATTTAACTCCACATCCAACAAAAAGTAAAGGAACTCTAATTAATTCATCAAATTGAAAACGACTTTCGTCAGGACGTTCATTTAAAGAACGCTTTTCATAACTAGTTTTTAATTTAGAAGAACGGATTTCACGTAATAATTTCTTTTTTTTCTTATGTACATTAATTATTTGAGATTTTGGAAGAAAATTTTTGATTAGAGATTTTGATTTTTCAATAACAGGAGAAGATGTTCTTGCAGTGTTATCTATTACTGGTATATAGTCACCATGATCCGAAGTAATTATTATTAATGTATTTTTCAAATCTACTGTATCTAAAATTTGTGCAAGCCAAGAATCAATTATTTCCATCATTCTGTCATATCTATCACTAATACTCATTTTTTCAAAATTAGGTACTCGTATAGGACGATGAAGTCCAAGAACATGAACAAAATAAATCCATGGAGATTTCATAACACCAGGTTTCAACATTTTAAGAATTTTATCACTTAATCCAGAATAAAGTTGAGTTCCTGATTGATATGATTGATTATCATTTTCAAAATATGATGAAAATCCCATTGCATCTAATCCAGAATGCATTGTAGCGTAGCAGTGATATCCATTATTTTTTAAATCATTAATATAACTTGTTGATTCAGAGTGAATTTTATAATAATATTCTTTAGTTTCTCCAACTCCAAATGGATAACGTGCAGTAAAAATACTGCTAATTGCACTCATAGTATAATCAGTTGAACTTATCGATTGAGAAAAATATGCACCCCTTTTTATCAATGAATCAATAGTAGGTGTTTTAGAGTTTTTATTTTGATAAAATTTATCAGCTCTACATGCATCAAGTACAACAAAAAGAATATTTGGTTTCAACATTTTATTATTGATTATTTTCTTTCATTCTTAAATTAATTGTTTTTTAAAAAAATTTGTGGACAAGTTTCAAATATTTTTTAATTATATTAAAATAATATTCTAGGAAAAAATAGGACTAACTTTAAAAGGAGTATAATACTCAATAATTTGAAAAATAAATGATTGAATTACCAAATTTTGAGAAAGCATTTGAATATGAAAATAATTTTTATCTTTCATGTGATATTACACGAATTAGTAAAATTTTATCACATTATGAAATTTACAAAATGATAAAAGAAGTTCCAGGTGAAATAGTCGAATGTGGGGTTTTTAAAGGTGCATCTCTTCTTCGTTTTGCCATGTTTAGAGAAATTTTTGGAAATCCATTTTCAAAAAAAATTATTGGATTTGATACATTTGGAAAATTTCCCGAAACAAATTTTCAGGATGATAAAAAAGCAAGAAGTAAATTTATTGATTCAGCTGGTGAAAATTCAATTTCCAAAGATCAGTTATTTCAAATTCTAAATCAAAAAAACCTAAACAGGCATCTAAATTTAATTGAAGGAGATATTACAAAAACAGTTCCACATTATATTGAAACAAATCCTGAATTAAAAATTTCATTGTTAAATTTAGACACAGATATTTATGAACCTGCAGTATCTATTTTGGAAAACCTTTATCCAAGAATTACTAGAGGTGGAATTCTTATGCTAGATGATTATGGAACTCATCCTGGAGAAACTCAAGCAGTTGACGAATATTTTGAAAATAAAAATGTCGAGATAAAAAAATTTCCGTTTGCTATGACACCATGTTATATAGTGAAACCATAATCAATATTTTCAAATTATTTTATAATTAACATTTTAAAGTGCAATTTATTGAACAATTTCAATGGATTATTCTTCTGAAATATTAAAGAAATTTTTGAATCTCTATTGGGTTAGACCAGAAACAGCTTTTTGGAGAACATTAGACGTATTACAAATGAAATCAGTTGAATTTAAAAAACCTATTTTAGATATTGGTTGTGGAGATGGTAGTTTTAGTTTTACAAATTTTGGTGGAAGTGTAGATTATACTTTTGATGTGTATCGAACAATAAAAAATACTTCAGGATTCTTTGAGGGTGTTGATATACATAATCAAAATAAATTAATCAAACCAAAAATCATTAAAAAAGTTGAGCAACAAATTGATGTGGGGTTAGATTGGAAAAAAAATCTTTTAACAAAAGCTAATCAATTCAATACATATGAAAAACTAATTCATCATGATAGTAATAAAAAACTTCCATTTAAGGATGGAACATTTGAAACAATTTTTAGTAATACATTTTATTGGTTGAACAGTATTGAAAATATTCTTAATGAATCAAAAAGGGTATCAACTAAAAATGGAAAAATTATAATTTTTGTTCCAGATAAGAAATTCAAAGATTCTTTAATCTATAACAAATTTATTAAAAATGAATATGAATGGGCTAAAATTTTGGATAGAGGTATTTATAATAATATAAAACATTGTTACTCACTATCTAAATGGAAATCTATTTTTTCAAAAGCAGATTTAAAAATTGAACATCATTCTAATTATGCCACTAAAAAATTAACAAAAATATGGAGTATTGGAATGAGACCCTACAGTCCTTTTATTATTGAGATGTCAAATAAGTTGAAATTGAATGAGAGAACAAAAATCAAGAAACGAGTTATTTCAGAGATTTTCCCAATTTTAAGATCATATCTTGATTTTGAATTAAATAGTGTTGGTAGAAATAATTGTTTTCATATGTTTGTGTTAACAAAAAAATAAGAGAAATAGAAATTAACCTATATATAAAAAAATAATTATTAATCAATATAGATTTTTTAAAATGAATCTAAAAATCATTAATTGATTAAAAAACATACATAAAATTGATTTTGAGTTAAAAAAAATTGTAGACCAATATGATTAAATTAATCACAATTTGAATAAGATTGATTTGAATATTCTTGTAATATGTGCACATCCAGATGAT
>Ga0233434_1001943_pt1 | contig 19002 bp, 16 predicted proteins | sample SI_122_August201_4_FD_182738 | JGI IMG/M metagenome (GOLD analysis project Ga0233434, IMG submission 182738) | Seawater microbial communities from Saanich Inlet, British Columbia, Canada - SI_122_August2016_120_MG | ecosystem: Environmental > Aquatic > Marine > Inlet | place: Canada: British... | reverse complement strand
TGGACTATGCCAATACGAAATTGGCCACAAGCAATGAATCAGTTTATAATCTTGCATGAGGACAGATTGAAAGATTATGTCTGATTCTTAACCGAGGTGTTTACACGTTTTAATTTACAGGGTCATCTTATAAGCTGAGTTTTATGTTTTGTGTTAAGACAATTTAAGTATGTTTTATAAAATTGTTCAAGTACTGTTATGACAATAAAAAACAAGTATGTAAAGCATCCTAGCATCCTCATATTTCTGAGGCTAAATTTAGACTAGTAAACTTTAAAGGAATGGATAAAAATATACTTAATAGTTACAAGATTTTTTTCAGAGTTTCGCTTGTAATTTTTAGAAAAGAGTTGGTTTGGTTATTTTGAATTATATTTTTGTATGATAATTAAAATATTAGGATTTTCATTTATAGCTTTTGGGTTGTCTTTAGTGTCTTATTTATTGTCATCTACATACCATGGCTTTATTTACAATATTTCAGATATCATTGGAGTGCTTGGTAAGGAGGACAAGTTACAGACTATACTAACTGAAAGAGTGTATTTTTTATTAAAATTATTGTCATTTATGCCTGTAATAATAGGCTCTTTATTTGTAATATTTTTTAAAAATATACAACTTTATGTAGAGTTAAGATATCTAATTTTTATTAATATTATTAATAAAGTTGCACTTATTAATAAAAAATATTTATTAGCTTTGTTTATTGTAGTTTTGGTAAGTTTATTCCTTAGACTTCATTATGCAATAAATTACCCTATATCTTATGACGAAGCTTGGACATATATAAATTTTACAGAAAAAGGTTTCCTAAGTTCTTTTTCATATTATCCTGCACCCAATAATCATGTTTTGCATTCTGTGTTGACAAATATATCATACTATTTTCCATTTAGCCAAACTATCAATTTAAGATTTACAAGTATTTTTATTGGAACACTTTCGATAGTTTTGTTTTATTTATCTTTTAGGAAGTTTTATAGCGATAACATTTCGTTGCAAATGACTGCAATATTTAGCTTTCTATTCCCGATATTGTATTATGGGTATGAAGCACGCGGATATTCATTGATAATATTGGCATTTATTATTAGTTTTTATGGTGCAATAGAACTTGTTAAGTCGGAATCGCATATAAATATTAAGAGGCATTGGACTTATTTGTCTTTTGGTTCTGTACTTGGCTTATATTCCATACCATCATTTCTTTATCCTTATTTTTCGATTGTGACATTCCTAATGTATTCTTTTGTTAGAAGAAAAAACAAGAAAAAATTGCTCTCTTTGTTGGTCTCAATATTTATAACCGGTATCATTACAATTGTTCTATACTCGCCAATTTTAGTTATATCCGGTTTGGAAGAGTTTGTTGGCAGAGGCACTGATTTTCATATGTCAAGAATTGATGTGGTAAAGGGGTTTGGCGATCAATTTTCAAGAGTTTCTCAATTATTTTTTTATTCAAAATGGTTCCTTCTACCGGTTCTTTTTTTAAGTATTATTGCCTTAATAAAAGCGGGTTCTAATGTTGAAATCAGGCTGGCTTTTTATATTATCTTCGTAAGTCCGCTTATACTGGTTTTACATTCTGTTGATCCAAAGCCAAGAGTGTGGATATATTTAGTCATTCCAATATTGTTTTTATTAGGAAGTCTTTTTAAGGAATTTATTAATAAAAGAAATATCAAGGTTTTTGGTATTGTTTCTGCTGTAGCCACAACTTTACTTGTATTTAATTTTAATTCATATGTTAAATTACATAAGAAGTTTTCTCTTGAGGTAAATAGTTTGGCTCTATACTTTATAGATCATAATGTTGCTAGTATTTATGTAAACCACCCTTTGATAGAGACAAATTTATCTTATATATTTCAAGAAAAAAATAAATTAGTAAGTATCAGTTATTCAGATTTTGATCCTGTAAAAGATATAGAATCAAAAAAAGGTAGTTTTGAATATCTGGTTCTAAATAAGCGATACAATAATATTCATGGCTATAAGTTTATCAGAAGAATGTGCAATCTAGAATCTTGTTCTAAGGCTGGCAGTAGTACTTTTATTTATTCTAAGATGTAAATGGTAAAATACTATAAACTATATTTTTATTTCGTTAGTAATCTAATTTTTTAAATAAATCTTTGTGAAATTAATTATACAAATTCCATGTTTTAATGAAGAATATTCACTTCCTGTAGCCTTATCTGAACTTCCAGAAGTTATAAAAGGGATTGATAAGATTGAAGTGTTAGTAATTGATGATGGTAGTACAGATAAAACAAAATTAGTGGCAGAGCAACATAGGGTTCAACATATTTTATCCATACCTACAAATAAAGGACTTGCTAATGCATTTATGTCTGGACTTGATTTTTGTTTAAAGGCTAATGCTGATATTATTGTTAATACGGATGCCGATAATCAGTATTTCGCTGGTGATATAGAAAAATTAGTTCAGCCAATTCTTAATAAAGAGGCTGATATTGTTGTTGGTGCAAGACCAATATCTCAAATTAATCATTTTTCTTTTATAAAAAAACTCTTACAAAAGATAGGGAGTTGGGTTGTTAGGTATGCAAGTCAAACTCAAGTGCAAGATGCCCCAAGTGGTTTTCGTGCAATATCTTATGAAGCGGCATTAAAGCTTGCAGTGTTTAACAGATATACCTACACATTAGAAACAATTATTCAAGCTGGCCAAAATGGCATGAAAATTATTTCAATACCAGTCTCTGTAAATGAAGAAATCAGGCCGTCCAGGCTGGTGAAAAATATCGGTAGTTATATTTATAGATCTGTAGGCACAATATTACGTATTTTTATGATATATCGACCTGGAATGTCTTTCTTTTTTTTAGGCTTGGTTCCTTTTGTAATAGGATTTTTAATTAGTTTGCGTTGGGTCGTTCTTTATTTTATTGAAGAAGCTGCCCGTTCTCATTTACCGAGTTTAATATTATCTGCAGTTCTCATGATTGTGGGTTTCCAGACATGGCTTTTCGGATTATTCGCTGAACTTATTGCAACTAATAGAAAATTATTAGAAGAAAATAAAGTTAGGTTGCGTCGTCTAGAGCTCCAGAGATATAAAGACATAGATGCATCTAAGTAGTTTTGGATACTGATAAGTGAATTCAATAGAAATCTGTAGTTACCTTGAAAAAGAAGTAATCAAGCCTAATAATTGTACAGGATGCGGTATGTGTGTTGCATTGTTAGGTGGAGTTATGGTCTATAAAAATGGCACAGTACTTCCAGATTTTGTTTCTAAAAAGAAATACATTGAAGATAAGGTCAGTAATATGGTCTATTTAGCCTGTCCAGGACATGGCATTAGTTATCCGTCTTTATATCGTAAACATTATGGGCGCCTTCCAGATAATTGGCTTTTTGGTAATGTGAAAAAAATTAGAACTGGATATGCTTTAGATAGTACGATTCGCCGTAATAGTGCTTCAGGCGGAGTTATGACATCAGTACTTTGTTATTTACTTGAGTCTAAACGTGTTGATGCGGTTATTATTGTACGACAGGGTCTGAAAACTCCAGAAGAAGCGTTAGTTACAATTGCCCACTCTTTAGAGGAGGTTCTATTGTCGGCACAATCGGTCTATATACCTGTCTCTGTATTAGACATACTTTCAGAAATTAATCCTAAGCTTAGATATGCAATTACATGTCTACCTGAACAAGCTGCATCATTAAGAGTGTTGCAACATTTAGGGTATGAGCCAGCAAACCAAATTAAATATGTCCTTGGACCTTATACAGGAACTGCTCTAGAATCATCTGCGATTCGATGTTTATTAAAGTCTCGTGGCATCTACAGGAATGATAGAATAGTCTCGCTTAAGTGGCGTGCAGGAGAGTGGCCGGGATATCTTGAAATAAAATTATCTTCAGGAAAGGTTGTAAAGTCTAAAAAAGTTTATTATAATTTTTTAATTCCTTTTTTTATTACACAAGCAAGCTTACAATCAATTGACTTTACAAATGAATTTAGTGATTTGTCTGTGGGTGATGCCTGGTCTCCAAAATTTGAAAATATTGGCGCCGGATTTTCTGTTATCGTTACGCGCTCAACTGAAATGGAAAGTATTATTAATGAAATGATTGACAAACGTTTTCTTAAAGTTGAAAACGTTGCCTTATCAAAAGCAGGTGAAATGCACGGCCATATGATTGATTTCAAAAAAAGAGGAGGGTTTATTAGAAACAAATGGAAAAGCGCACTAGGTTTTAAGGTGCCCAACTATGGGATTTATCCTAGTAAAATTCCTTTTTCAAGGTATGTAGTAGAATGTGTAATAAGTGGATTATTTATCGTTTGTAGAAATCGGTTTTCACGTAAAATATTGGAGTTTATTCCAGAGGCAATAATTGGCCCATTATTTAACAAATTGAGGCTTTTTTGGAAATTTACAAGTAGACCTACTAAACGTAATGGATTAGAAAATCTTGATTTTATTGAAAGTGATAATGGCAGATTATTTTAATTATATAAATATTAAAAAATGTATCTCAACCTGTCTTCAGAAAAAGTATTAAACAATTTTTTGGAAATTTCAAATTATGCTTTACCTCGCATACTTACTCAGATATGCAGAGACCCTAATTCGACTTCTTATGGATGTGCTGATAGAAACTGGTGGCACTATAAGATTCGTGATTTCCCGTCAATAATTTTACAGCAGTCAGCGGCTATATTATGGTCATCTAGCAAGTGTGGGATATTAACAGATCAGAATAGAATGCAGGATTTGATTAAAGCATCTTGCTTATTTTGGAATACTAGAGCTATAAGGTTTCGTTCTTTTGAAGAGTATTACCCTTGGGAGGAGGGCTACCCTCCGTTGGCATTTTCAACTTTGTCAATGGCTCGTTTAGTTGGAGAAGGCGCTATTGATTTTCATAGTGTAGAAGATGGAATAAATATTGCGACTAAGCAGTTGTTGAGTCGTTTTGAATCTAACGCTGCAAATCAGCAAGTAGCAGGATTGGCGGCTTTATCATGGATTAGAAGAATATCTCCTAAACTTGTTTCTGATGAAGCATGGGAGTTTTTATTACTAAAAACACTTTCTTTACAAGACCCTGAAGGCTGGTATCAGGAATACGGGGGGCCTGACTTAGGGTACCTTAGTGTAACTATTGACTGTATCTGGGATGCATATGATGCATGTAAAGATAAGCGCTTACTTGATTCTGCCATAAGGGCCTTTGAGTTTATTGAAAAAATGACAAATAACACAGAAGGACGTAGTATTGGCATGCACAATGCTAGGAATACAGATTATATAGTTCCATATGGAATAACTCGTTTTGCACTCGCAAAGGACATGGGAGATATTCACATAAGGGCGCTAAAATTATTACAAAATATTTTTTTAAGATGTAATCAAAATAGTCATTTCTTATCTGCTGTGGATGATCGTTACTGGTGTCATTATATTGGTTTATCTGTTATGAGGTCGATTCAGTGCCTGTCTGAGTCAAAACCGATTGTTGCTGATGTCAAGGCGTTTAAAGATACGACAAGGATAAATTACCTTTCATCAAGTGGATATATTACGTTTAATGCAAATGATAAAAGAGCATTTATATTAGTATCAACAAAAAAAGGAGGGTGTTTGACTGTTTTCCAAAAAAAAGGATGTCTGAGTGATTTTGGATGGATTATTCTTGCCAAGAAAGGGCAGTTTATTACCAGTTGGTGGTCAAATGATTGGAATGTTGACAACAAAGGTAGTAAGAGTTGGGAAACACATTGTGTAATTAGTGGCTGCTTTTTTAAGCATAATGAGCTAGAGAGTTCTCCATTCAGACATCTGGCATTAAGAGTAAGCAGTTTTCTTTTGGGAAGGTCTCTAATCTCTATTTTAAAAGCAAAGCTTATCTTTAATAAAAATAAAACAAATATTAAATTTAAAAGAGAGATTTTTGTAGAAAAAAACATTCTTAAGGTTGTAGATTCTATTGATAACATGCCAGATAGTTATAAATTAGTCCGTGCTCCTCGCTCATCTAAAAGACATGTTGCAAGTGCCGATAATTTTCATATGGAGGATTTATTAATGCAAAAAAAATCTGTATACTGCATAGAAGAACACAAGAGTAAAATGCGCAATAGTATTACTATTAGAACATCCTATCGTATTAATGATTAATCTAATCGTTCGTATTATTTTAGGTATTGTCTTAGATAGATAGCATTATGATTAGCTATCTAAATGAGAAAATACCACTTAAGTTTGCATAAGAAATTAAGTATAGTATTCACATATGATAAGAATCATTCCATTTTTAATCAGTGTAACAATTCTAGGGTTAATTTATTGGCAAATAAACTTTAATATCATTTTGGAAAATATATTGCAATCCGATATGCTATGGTTAGTTGTGGGTATTGCAATGGTTGTGCCTATTACTATGTTTACCGCATTACGTTTAGCGTGGTTATCTCCTAGTAAACTAACGTATTTTGATTCATTGAAACTAATACTTGCTGCTAGCGCAATGAATGTAGTCTTACCATCAAAAATGGGTGACGTTGTAAAAGGGTTTTTTATTTCAGGAAATGAAGAGGCGGGTTATTCAGAGGGCTTATCTCTTGTGATGTTTGAAAAAATTAGTGACTTACTTGCACTTCTTTTTTGGTGTATGTTTGGACTGCTTTACATGAACAACTATATAGTGTATTGGCAATGGTTTTTTATTATAGTTTTAATGGTTTTTTTATTTAGTTTTTTGATGCTTTCCTCTAAGAGGTTCTCTCGCAGTATTTTTAATATAATTAGTATTATTTTCACTACAAAATTGAAGGGCAAAGTTAATAATTTTGAGAAAAGTTGGGCGCAAATGACTGGAAGTTTGTATGGCCACAAAGCACACTTTTTTGGAATTATGTTATTTTCTATTTTTTTATGGTTATTGCACCTAACGCAAATTTTTATTTTTATTTTATCTTTAAAAGCAACTGTTCCATTTGTAGATAATCTTGCTCTGACACCAATCGTTATTTTGATTGGTTTAATGCCAGTAACTTTTGCAGGTATTGGCACAAGAGATATCGCCTTTATCTATATATTTGAGTCGTATTTTTCAGCAGCAACTGGTGCTGCACTCGGGGTTTTTTCGACGATAAGATATATAATTCCAGCACTTTTTGGTATTCAATATCTGTCTTATTACATGAATATATTTACAAGCAAAGAATAAAAAAAAGAAGGTTCAATACTTGCCTTACCATATTCTTTATAAATTAGAACTTTATTAATTACTAACCAACAACTGCACAGTCCAGATAATGCTAACTATAGGAAAATTTTTTATAATTATCGGATTTTTATCACTCTGTATTACATCGTACAATTTTTTATTTTGTTCGGATAGCAATATTTTAATTGAAGAAGCAAATATTATTGAATCTTCTAAAGATTCAATATTTGATATTAAGAAAGGTATAAGGTTAAAAATTAAAGAAAATAATCTTTCTGGTATTGATATCCCTATATTAATTGATGACTATATGAGAGATAATTTTTCTCATAGAACTGTTTATGTTTCTTTGTGTGATAATTGGTTGCTAGGAGTTTTAGATGCTATTTTCCCAGATTATTACTTTAATGTAGAGCTGGATACAGATAAAATAGCTCTGACTAAATCGGGCATATGTAGTCAAAATGCAACAGTGTTCCAGGAAATTGTAAAGGATTTCGGTTTCGTTGTTGGTTCTGTTAGATTCTCTAGTTCTCGTTTTAAGCACTTTGCATCAGCAGTGTTGGTTGATAAAGATTGGTATTTTTTTGACCCTAACCAGAAACCTAGTTATGACAGGAGAAACCCTGATATTTTTAAGAAAATAATCTCTTCTGATAAGGTTATAATTAAACGCATATATTCAAATCAAGTAAAGAATGGTGTAATTTCTGTTAAAAACTTAAAAAAAGGAGAGATAGCGCTAGGTGATATTAATAAATTTCCAGCCTATAGAGGTTTACTGGTTCAAAATATAACTTTATTTTTTTCACAATATGCGTGGATTTTATTTATATTTATTGGGATAATATTTATTGTGCTTAGCGATAGGAAAAAGTTGGTAGAAGATGAGTAAAAAAGAAAAAAATCAGGCTTATAGTCCATTTAAAGTAGTTCATCATATGGAAAGGCTTAATTTATTGAAACAGAATAGACAGCCAGTTCCGGCGCAAGTTCAATTAGTAATATCGGATGTCTGCAACCATGATTGCTCATTCTGTGCATATAGGATGTCAGGATACACATCTAATGAGAATTTTGGCATACTTGATGCTACAAGCCAACAGGTTGAAAATAATCCGAATAGAAAAATACCATATGAAAAGTGTATTGAGATTTTAGAGGATTGTAAGGAGATGGGTGTTAAGGCTATACAATTTACTGGCGGGGGGGAGCCAACTACACATAAGGACCATCCAAAGATTTTTCAAAAAGTGATTGATCTTGGTATGGATCTTGCTCTGATTACTAATGGTGCAATTTTAAAACCTAGTGTCATAGAAACCTTAGTCCACGCAAAATGGGTAAGAATATCAGTAGATGCTGGAACTCCAGAAATGTACTCGAAGATACGAAAAATTAAGAAAGAAAAATTTAATTCCACGCTTAAAAATATATCAAAATTAGTAGAGGCTAAAGCGAGTAGCACTGATACAGATTTATTAGTTGGTGTAGGATATGTTGTCGATCAGAATAATTTTGGCGAGATTTATAAATTCGCTAAAATTGCCTCAGAGTTAGGTGTTGATAATATTAGAATAGGTGCAATATTCACATCAGAAGGGTTTGAGTACCACAGGGGTCATCACGCCGCCGTCGTAGAACAAGTTCAGAGAATTAAAGATGATTTTCAGTCAGATACTTTTACTATATTTGATGCTTTTAACGATAGGATAGACGATTTAGTTCATGAGTCCCCTGATTATGATAACTGTGGTTATATGCATTTTGATACATATATTGGCGGAGATTTAAAGGTTTATTCTTGTTGTAATAATGCATATAGTAAGCACGGTGAGATGGGCTCTATAGAGGGTCAATCCTTTAAAGAATTCTGGATGTCAGATGAAAAAGTAAATGCATATAATGCACTTAAAGCATCTGACTGTAAAAGATGTATGTTTAATGCTAAGAATAAATTTATCAATTATTTGCTCACGGAAGATCCAGTACATGTGAACTTTGTTTAATTAGTTTTTAGGGGAATTTGTATTGGTATTAAATAAAGATCAAAGAATTTTAGTAATAGTTGCTCATCCAGATGATGAGGTACTGGGGTGTGGTGGCACACTAGCAAAGGCAATTAAATTGGGCGCAGCTGTAAGAGTTGTTTTTCTTGGTGAAGGAGTATCAGCGCGTTTTCCATTTGGCCAGTATCAAAGTGATGAATTTTATTCTCAATCAAAAATAAGGACCAACGAGGCAAAGGCAGCGCTCAAGGTGTTAAATATAAATGATGTTTATTTTGGAGATAGGCTGTGTGTACAATTTGACACTTTACCACATATAACTATCGTTAAGGATATTGAAAATCATATAGATGATTTTCAGCCGACAATTTTGTTGACTCATAACTCATCTGAAGTAAATATTGATCATAGATTGACTTATGAAGCTGCAGAAGTAGCATGTAGGCCAACTGGGAAAGAAAGCCTCCTTGAAGCAGTGTACACCTTTGAGATTATTTGCAGTGGTAGTTATAAGTTCTGTCCGTCCTTTTCCCCAAATGTGTTTGTTGATATTTCAGATACATGGGACGTTAAAGTTAGAGCCTGGGCATGTTATGAAAAAGAGTCTAGACCGTTTCCCTTTCCTAGATCAATAGAGGGTCTTGAAACTCTAGCTATGTATCGAGGTCTTTCGTCTGGCATGAAAAGAGTTGAAGCGTTTAGTTTAGCAAGAATGCTCGTTAGGTAGGTTTATTAAGTAAAATAAAGTAAAAGAGACACATGAAAAATAAATATAAGTATGACGAACCAATAAATTCTTTAGATAATAGAATTTCTGCACACACTAATTTCAGTAACTTCAATTTACATAGCTGGATATCTTCTAAATTTAATATAAAGAACGGACATAATATCTTTGATATTGGCTGTGGCAATGGTAATTATACAGAGTTGTTTTTTAGTAAAAATTTAGGGAATGGTATTATTTATGGCCTGGATAAAAATAATGACTTGATAGCTGATGCACGCGCTAAGTATAAAGTTCTTTCTAAGAATATACATTTTCAAGCAAAAGATTATGATTTAGTTGATAATATTGATGCATCTTTTGACTGGATTTTTTCAATATACTCTTTATATTACACGTCTGATTCACAGGCATTAGTTGGTAAATTAAAAAAACTCCTTAAAAATGATGGGAGTTTTGTTGTTATTGGTCCTGCATCGGATAATGCTGTGGATCTTGATCATTTTCATTTTAAAGTCTCTGGAGTGCATCCAAATACCGAACATAGACTAAGAAATAAAAGAATAGAGGAAGAATTTTATCCATTATTTAGGTCTATTTTTGGAGACGATAATGTAGAATTAGAAGTTATTAATACAAGAATGCTATTTCCTACAGCTCATGATTATGCTGAATATTATTGGTCTACATTATTATGGAGAGAGAGTATACAGGGATTAAGTATTAGCAAAGTAGACAGCTTAAGGAAAAGGACTTTAGATTTATTGTCAAAATCTGATGAGCATATAATATCTAAGCAAATGTCTTGTTTAGTTGGTAATAATAACTAGATAGAATATAGCTGTTTATGGATACACATAAGATTGCATTTATTGTTCCAACAATGGATCGTGAAAATGATTTATGTCGAATGTTAAAAAGTCTGGAGAAACAAACCAGATTGCCAGAGCAAATTATTATTGTTGATGGTAGTTATAACAAGGTTCAACATATAATAAAGGAATATGATTCACTAAAAATTGATTATGTGCGTGTTTTCCCTCCATCGCTTGCAAAACAGAAAAATGCAGGTGTAAAAAAAGTGGATAGAGATATTACCCTTGTCGGGTATTTAGATGATGACCTTGAATTTTATTCTGATTCAGTTGAAAATATGCTTTCCTTTTGGGAAGATGCTAGTGCTGAATATGGTGGTGCTGCTTTTGCTGTGACAAATATCGATAGAGAGGTCGGTACTCTTAGAAAATTTCTCCGTATCGACTCAGACAAGCCTGGGCAGGTTTTTTCAAATGGTTTTGTGTCTATGCTTGATAACCCAATGATTACCACTGATGTTGAATGGTTGTATGGCGGTGCGACAGTTTGGAGGAAGTCAGTTATTAACAATTATAAGTATGATGAATGGTTTAAAGGCTCTGGTTTTATGGAAGATATAGATTTTAGTTATAATATAAGTGAAAAATATAGTTTGATAGTATTGGCAGAAGCTCGTGTACAACATCATACGCATTCTATAAGAGGAGATCGTTACTATCTTCTTGGAAAGTGGCAAATTATAAACCGTTTATATTTTGTTCGTAAGTATACCTACAGAGGATTGTCTATTATTGATGCATGGGTCGCATCTTTTAGTGTTACTTTTGTTAATTTAGTTGCCTCTATGGTAAGGCTTGATCTTAATAGACTTAGGATGTCAGCGGGCAATATTACAGGTATTTTTATTGCGATAATGAGAAAAGATACGCAGATTTCAGGCCATCTAAAAAGAAAAAATATCCGTAAATAAATTTATTTATTTTGAGTAATTGCCAAATTAACAATGCCTACTAATATCTTATATATTTCTTATGATGGCATACTTGAGCCATTGGGGCAATCTCAAGTTTTGTCTTACCTAGAAAAATTATCAAAAGATAGGTTTTTTTTTCTAATAACATTTGAAAAAAAAGAAGATAAAAATAACCAACAATTGGTTAATGACATTAATCTTCGCATTAAAAAATCTAAAATTAAATGGTATCCATTAATTTATCATAAGAGGCCTACTGCTCTAGCAACCTTTTTAGATATATTTTATGCGACGGTTCTTGGTTATTGGCTAATACTTAGATACAAGTTAAAAATTATCCACTCTAGGAGCTATGTTCCATCTGTAGCTGCACTGATACTTAAGAAGATATCTAATGTTAAGTATATTTTTGACATGCGGGGATTATGGGCAGATGAGCGTATAGATGGTGGTATTTGGAACAAAAGTAGTTATTTATATAAAATTTCAAAAAGATTAGAGAAGGAATTTTTATTGAATTCAGATGTAGTGGTTTGTCTTACAAAAAAAGCTGTTAAAGAAATAAAAGGGTTTGAGTATTTGAAGGGGAAAATGCCCATTTTTAGTGTTATCCCTACTTGTACAGACTTGGAATTATTTACTCCTATTCTTAATTCTACTGATTTAAAAAAAATAAAAAATTCTTTTATAGTTGGCTATGTTGGCTCTGTCGGTGTTTGGTATTTATTTGATGAAGCTATAGAGTGCTTTAAGTTGATAAAAGACATAGAGCCTAGGTCTATATTTCATATTATCAATAAGGGCGACCATAGTTATATTTATGATTGCTTGAATAATGCTGGAATTGATAAAAATTCAGTATTGGTGGAGGAAAAAGACCATAAGAGTGTAGTTGATGCAATGCAATTAATGAATGTAGGTGTTTTTATAATTAAGCCTTTGTATTCTAAAATTGCATCTATGCCAACCAAGTTAGGTGAATTTCTGGGTTGCGGAGTACCTTGTCTGTGCAATAGCGGAGTGGGAGATATGCCTGAGATTGTCAATAATAACAAAGTTGGAGTAGTATTAAAAAATTTTAGTAAAGAAGAAAAAATAAAGAGTATTGATTCATTGTTTGATTTGATTCTAGACCCTAATACAAAGTATCGTTGCCGTGAAACTGCTTTACGATATTTTTCACTAGATGAAGGGGTAAAAAAATACAATGAAATTTATTTTTCATTGGATTAATACTAATTTAATATGAAGCATCTTGAGATAAATACCAACAATAAATTAACTATAAAATTTTTTTCAAAATATGATATTGATGGTGCAAGTACTCGTTATCGCTTCCATCAATATTTTAAATTCTTTGAAAAAGAAGGAATTTCTTGTAGTATTTCTGCACTTTTCACTATGGGTGATTTAGATGTATTTTATAAGTCTGGGAGAAGACCTTATTTTCGTCTTTTATATTTGTTTGCAAAGAGAGTATTAGCACTGCTTAGAATCAATTCTAAAAATGTTGATTTTGTTGTTATCTATACAGAGTTATTTCCATATTTCCCATCTTTTTTTGAAACTTTTCTCAAGTTAAAAAAAATCCCATATCTACTAGATTATGATGATGCTATTTTTCACCAGTATGATCGACACAAATCTAGATTTATTAGACTGGCTTTAGGAAGAAAAATAGCTAAAATTATAAAAAAATCAGAAGTAGTTATTGTTGGTAGTAAGTATTTAGCAGATTACGCTTTAAAATCCGGCTCTAGAAGGGTTGAAATTATCCCTACAGTTGTGGATATGGATAATTATCCAATTTCGAATAAACAAAAGAATAGCGTATTTACAATCGTTTGGATAGGCTCACCATCAACTGCAAAATATTTGCATGATATTTCACCGGCTTTAATCGAGGTTTGCAAGGGTAGAAATATTATAGTCCGCCTAATAGGGGCGGGTGAGATTGATTTAATAGGTGTTAATTATGAATCTTTATCATGGTCGAAAGAAAAGGAATTTAATTTATTGAATGAGTGTCATGTGGGTATTATGCCATTGCCTGACACTCCATGGGCCGCAGGAAAATGTAATCTAAAAATGATTCAATATATGGCATGTGGTTTACCAGTAGTTGCATCTCCTGTAGGGATGAATATTGAATTGGTAGATAAAGATAAAAATGGTTATTTGGCCAAAACAAATAAAGATTGGACGCGTAATTTAATAAAACTATATGACAATCCTGATTTGTTGTCTACCATGGGTAATCTTGGCAGAAGAAAAGTTGAAGACCGGTATTCGCTACATAAGCAGTATCCAAGGTATATTAATATATTAAAGTCTATAGGCAAGAAGTAAAACTTATGTGCGGAATTACTGGTATTTTTTCAAACTCTAAAATAGATAGATTAGAGGATTCTATATACAAGATGTCTGATTCATTAGTGCATAGGGGGCCTGATGATAGTGGAGTTTGGATCAATAGAGAGGACGGTGTTGCACTCGCACATAAAAGACTTTCGATTATAGATTTGTCATCTGCTGGGCATCAACCAATAGTATCGCCATGTGGAAGATTTACCGTTGTTTTTAATGGTGAAATCTACAATCATATGCAGTTAAGGAAGCAGTTAAATAATTCTAAATATAATCAAGTCTGGCAAGGGCACTCTGACACTGAAACTTTAGTGTCAGCATTCTCACAATGGGGTATTGAGAAAACGTTACCACGTTTAATTGGTATGTTTGCTATTGCAATTTGGGACAATGCAATCAAAAATTTGTTCCTTGTTCGTGACAGATTTGGCGAGAAGCCATTGTATTATGGATGGAATAGAAATACTTTTTTATTTGGGTCAGAGCTAAAAGCGATACGTTGTTACAATAATTTTGACAATATAATTGATAGGGATGCATTATCCTGTTACATGCAATATATGTATGTTCCAACCCCATATTCAATTTATAAAAATATTTATAAGTTAGAGCCGGGCTGTATTTTACAAATTAACAAAGACGGATTATTAAATTCATTTGAGAATCCACCGTTTTCACCATTCAACTCTAAGAACATATCTATTAAACAATGGTATTCATTAAGTGATATTGCAAAAAATGGGCAAAAAAATGTTATAGAGGATGAAAATGAAGCTATTGATTTACTTGAAAAAACATTGCTTAAGTCAGTTCGTTTGCAGCTAGCAACGGACGTCCCATTAGGTGCCTTTCTTTCAGGAGGCATAGACTCATCTCTTATAGTTTCGTTGATGCAGAAAATAAGCAATAAACCGATAAAAACCTTTACTATTGGATTTAAAGAAAAAGCATTTAATGAAGCAATATACGCAAAAGAAGTTGCAAATTACTTAGGTACAAATCATAGTGAACTATATGTAACATCCGATGACGCATATAAAGTAATCCCAGAGCTACCTATTTTATATGATGAGCCTTTCGCAGATAGCTCACAAATTCCTACTTTTTTAGTTAGTAAACTGGCGCATGATAACGTTACAGTAAGCTTATCTGGTGATGCTGGCGATGAATTATTTGGTGGTTATAATCGTTACTTATGGGGAGAAAATATTTGGAGCAAGATAAAATGGATGCCATTAAATTTACGTAGAGTTATAGGGAGTGCCATAAGTACAACTCCAATTTCAGTATTAGATGCTATTGGAGATAGACTTCCCAATAGGTACAAAGTCTCTTCAATGGGAAGCAAGGCGCATAGAATGGCTAGTCGATTTAAGAATGTTAATAGTATAGATGATCTTTACCATAGCTTGGTAGTCGAAAGATATAAGGAAAATAGTCTAGTTTATCGAGATAACAATCTATCAATAAAAAATAGACTGGATAATTTGAACATTGCTTCTGACCTTAATGATCCGGAACACAGAATGATGTTATGGGACAGTTTAACCTATTTACCTGACGATATATTGACAAAGGTAGATCGTGCAGCTATGGGAGTTAGTTTAGAAACCCGTATACCTTTTTTGGATAATAGGGTTGTTGAACTAGCCTGGAGACTTCCATTAACAATGAAAATAAAAAATGGAAAAGGAAAGTGGCCACTAAGACAAATATTGAATAAATATGTACCAAGAGAATTGGTTGAACGTCCAAAAGCTGGTTTTGCTGTTCCAGTCGGACAATGGATTCGTGGCCCATTAAATGAATGGTCTTGTGATTTGTTAAATGACTCAAGAATAAAAAGTGAAGGATATTTTAATCCAGATTCTGTTAAGGAGGTCTGGGGTCAGCATATTAATGGGACTCATGATCACACTTCTACCTTGTGGGCATTATTGATGTTTCAAGCATGGCTTGAAAAGAACAAATAAAGGGGCTGACACCTAACAACCCTCTTTAAGCAGACTTTTCAAGTCTACCAGTAGTTTGTTTGGCGCACCAATATTAAATCTCCATTCGCACTCTTTCAAAAATAAATTAAAGTGTTGTCTTGGTATTTCGTTAAATTTTCTCATATGCCTCTTTGCTTGATTCCATTCTGTTCAGTACCCCCCCCTTGAGGGGTAAAAGTTTTCAATACCATTAATATGGTTTTGTTTTTGAGCAAACAACTTGGAATGATTAATTCTATAGTGTTTAAACTCTGATACATCCAGTGCATTATACGAGCGCCAACAGTCTGTGTAAACAATACTATCAGGCTCTATCTTACACCTTATTATAGGCATTAAGCTGTTTGTCTTAGTATCCAGTACTATCTGAGTATAAACTTTACCACCTCTTTTAAAATACCAAACACAGCAACTTTACCTGCAGCACCTCTACCACGCTTATCTTTTCTAACGCCACCAAAATAACTTTCATCAAGCTCGACCGTTCCACTAAACTGCTCGTTGCGATCTTGCTGTTTAAAGGCAATCTTGACTCGCAGTTCATGGAAGAAACGTACCGCACTGTTACGATGAATACCAACCAAATCAGCGACTGTTCTTGCTGTTGCACCTGCAATGAAGTATTTCATTAGTTCTAATTGCTTATTTTTACTTAACTTACAATGCTTTATGTACATTTTCCAACTCTAACATATTAAATGTTAGGTGTCAGCCCCCAAATAAATTTGTTTGAATTAAGATTCTGAATAGAATAGTATTAGTAAGATATAATCATGACTTTATTTTTTTAGTATTAATTTATGCTTATTGAAGAGAGTTACACAATAGCAGTTTTAATTCCTTGTTACAATGAAGAGTCAACAATTTCTGATGTTGTATTAAAATTTAAAGAGGTATTGCCGAATTCTAAGATTTATGTTTATGACAACAACTCTACTGACAATACTTATACATTAGCAAAAGAATCTGGCGCTATTGTAAGGAAAGAAGAGTATCAGGGCAAAGGAAATGTTATAAGAAGAATGTTTGCTGATATTGAGGCAGATATTTATCTTATTGTTGATGGAGATATGACGTACGATCCGTCAGCAGCACAACCAATGATTAATAAATTAATCAATAATAATTTAGATATGGTCCTATGTGCAAGATCTGAAGTGTCAAATTCAGCGTATAGAATGGGACATAAGTTAGGAAATTATTTCTTTTCAGCTGCTATTGGGATGTTGTTTGGGAAAAAGGTTAGTGATATCTTGACTGGCTATAAAGTGTTTTCAAAAAGATTTGTAAAAACATTTCCAGCGCATGGAAATGGTTTTGATATTGAACATGAATTGACTGTGCATTCACTCGAAATGAGGTTGCCTATTTCAGAAATAGTGACAGATTATTTCCCAAGGCCGGCTGGATCTGATAGTAAGCTATCTACTTATAAAGATGGCATTAAAATATTTTTTTCTATTTTTAGACTGGTATTTACTGAAAAGCCATTTTTATCATTTTCTTTGGTAGCGCTGCTATTATTTTTAATAGGCTCTGTCTGGGGGTGGTATTATGTTATTTATCCATGGATTTTGACAGGCGCTGTTGCTGCTTTTCCGTCTGCAATTCTTGCAACTGGATTAATAATTTTATCTTTTTTAATGTTCATAACTGGACTTGTTGTACAGGCTGTAAAAAGACATAGAAGAGAGAGCTTTAGATACAATTATCTAAAATATAATTTATAAGTATATTTTTATAGTTAGACTACGGAGTAAAAGAAATGAATTTCTCATGGAAAAAGAAAAATGTATTAATCACCGGCATGTCTGGATTTTTTGCACCACACATAGCAAAAAAATTGATAAACTTAGGATGCAATGTTGTCGGCACTGTCCATGATAAGAAAATGTCCTATGCAAAAATTTCAGGAATCAATGAAAAAATTGCAGTTTGTCAAGTAGACATAAATAGTATAGATAGGCTAAAAGAAGTTATTACAAATTATGAAATTGATTATATATTTCATTGTGCTGCAAATTCCATTGTAAGACTATGCTCTAATAATCCAATTGGAAGTTTTCAGACTAATATTATGGGTACTGCTAACTTATTAGAGGCTGCACGCTTGTCTTGCACGGTTAAAGGTATTATGTGTATGGAGAGTGATAAGTCTTATGGATCTTTTGACATTGATGATTTACCGTATAAAGAAGATCAGTGTATAAAGCCCTCTAATGTTTATGAAGTATCAAAGGCATGTTCTGGATTAATTGCAACAGCTTATTCAAATAATTATTCACTTCCAGTATTTACAATTAGGGCGGCAAATCTTTATGGGCCTGGAGATGCCAACACATCAAGACTTATTCCTGGTTCAATTATGCGCCTATTGTATGGTGAACAACCTATTTTATTTAAAGGTGTTTCTGATTATATTCGGGAATTTTTGTATGTTGGAGATGCTGCATATGCCGTGATTCATTTAATGGAAAATATTGATATAACTAAGTCACATATTATAAATCTTGGCTCTGGAGAAGTTCATAAAGTGAAAAAGGTTATTGACCAATTATGTATAAATATTGATCCAAAAATTAAACCTATAATAAGAGAAAAACAAGACCTATTTAAAGAGATTGAAAAACAATATGTGGATTTTACAAAACTAACAAGTATTGTAAAAGATTTCTCACCAACTAATTTAGAAGATGGGCTTAAATTAACTATTAATTGGTATGAAAAGCATAAGGACAAATTGCCTAGACCGTCTTAGCCTTATTTAATTGGATTTCCTTGAAGCAGGGAAACTAAACACTCTTGAATTCACATCATAAGTGCAACACTCTTTAGTCAGTCAAAAAGGTATATTAATACTCTTTTAACCTGACAAGAAAAAGGAGTTAAACATGAAAA
>Ga0233434_1001939_pt1 | contig 19034 bp, 15 predicted proteins | sample SI_122_August201_4_FD_182738 | JGI IMG/M metagenome (GOLD analysis project Ga0233434, IMG submission 182738) | Seawater microbial communities from Saanich Inlet, British Columbia, Canada - SI_122_August2016_120_MG | ecosystem: Environmental > Aquatic > Marine > Inlet | place: Canada: British... | reverse complement strand
GCAGAGATCGCCATCAGAAGAGCGCTCAGGGCGAAGATGAGATCACCCGTGCGAGTGTATGGGGTCAACACACGCTGAGGGACCACGTGACCCTGAATCGCTGTCTGCTCAAATAGCTGGGTGGGCTGGTGAATCCCCCCCTTGGCATCAATAAAGCAGGAGATGCCCGTGTTGGCGGCGCGCACTACAGGACGGCCATTCTCAACTGCACGCAGCACGGCCATTGCCAGGTGCTGAGCGGGGGCTGATGTCGTACCGAACCAACCATCGTTGGTTGTGTTGATCAGGAATTCGGCTCCATCGAGTGTCTGCTGTCGCGCGATTTCCTGGAAAATGGACTCATAGCAGATGAATACAGAGAACCGTACAGCGACTCGTTCAGCCGCGGCCGGCAGGTTGAGCACCTTGTGGCCCAGTTGACCTGGGTCGAATGCGCCACTTTCGGCCGTCAGCTCATCGAGGTAGCCGAAGATCCATTTCATCGGAAGGTATTCGCCAAAGGGGACCAGATGCACCTTGTCGGCGAACCCGGCTGTCGTTTCACCATCGATCAAATAAGCGCGATTGAACAAACCCTTGTCACCACGCTCGGATGTTGAGCCAAGGGCCCCGACCAGCAGACTCGCTCCCGACTCGGCGGACAACTCGGCCAGCCATCGTCGGTGGATTTCGTAGTTCGGATGATCGAGTCGGAAGGGAAAGGCTGTCTCGGGAAAAACGATCAGATCCAGAGGACCCTTGGATGTGTCCAGCTGTCGTGCGAGTCGCAGATGTCTTCCAGTGGTCTGGGTCAGGCTGACGCTCTGCCATTTCGCTCCTTGCTCGACGCTGCCCTGGACGATACCTACGTGCAGGCTCGGTAGTTCTTGGGCCTGTCCCGGTACTATCAGGTGTGCTGCCAGTGATCCAGCAAGACAGGGAACGCATAAGGCGACAAGTGCCCACACAGTACGGCGACATCCGAGCAATTGAGCAATCGCCGCATTGGCTGCAACAAGGATGTAGCTGAGGCTGTGGACGCCGCCGATGGCGGCAATAGGGAGGATCCAGGTCGATTGATACTGGCTGTAGCCGAGCACGGCCCAGGGAAAACCCGTGAAGAGCCAGCTGAGGATCCAATCCAGTAGTACCCACACGGCGGCGATGATCCAGGGGAGCCGGCGTTGATGCAACGTCGAAAAGTATGCCGACAATCTGAACACGATCGCCGGAAACAAGCCGATATATGCTGACAGCAGAAATGTCGTGAGATAGGCGAGGGGGGCTGACAGGCCCCCATAATTCTGGAGTGTCTCAGCGACCCAGTAGACTCGGCCAAAACCGGCTGCCAGTCCGGCGCTCAGACCCAGCAACCAGATCTCCCGATTGGTCAGGTTGCAGTGCAGTAGCAGATAAAGGCAGGGGACCAGGCAGAACCAGGCTAGCCAGCCGGCGTCGACCAACGGTAGACTACAGGTCCACAGTAAGCCGGTGAGTGAGCCGGCTCCAACGAGCGAAAATAGACGGAAGCGGCCCTCGAAGACCACGCTACGCTCCCTCAGGATTCCATGTACTCTACGAGGGGACCCCGGAGCTTTGCCAGCGCACTCTGTTCGAGTTGGGCAACAAGGCCACGATCCATCTGCAGTCGAGACGCGACGGCGCCCGGCGAGCGCTTGTTCTGATAGCGCTGTTCGACGACAGCGAGCTCGTCAGGTGTCAGCGTCTGCAAGGCGCGTGAGACGATCTGTCGTAGTTCCTGGCTCTCGACCCTGTCCAGCGGCGTGTCGGGGATGAAAAGGGCGAGAAAGCGTTCATCGAGGGCGACACGGTCTGCCGTCGACTTGCTGTCGAGTTCATCGCTGACGCGGTTGAATCGTGGCATGGGTCACTCGGCGGATGGGCGGACAGTGAACAGTAAAAAAAGAGCAGGAAGCCGATGACGGCCTCCTGCTCAAAAAGTTGGTAGCGGGGGCAGGATTCGAACCCGCGACCTTTGGGTTATGAGCCCAACGAGCTACCAGACTGCTCCACCCCGCAACACGATCAGAGAATATAGATGGACCCCCATCTGCCCGCAAGCCCTCTGGCGTGGGCAATTACGTATTCGCTGGACCAAGAAGCTACGCTTCGGCGTCGGACGAGAGATCCTCCGACTCGCTCGGCACGCGCTGCATCTGAACTCGCGCGATGCGCTGCCCCTCAACGGCCAGAATGGTGATCAGGAACCCAGGGGCTTCAATCGACAATCCAGGTTCCGGGACGTGGCCGACGTTGTCGTAGATATAGCCACCCAACGTGTCGAATCCATCATTTGGCAAATCCGAATCAAGAAGTTCATTGAGCTCGTCTATGTTGATGCGAGGATTGACAACGAGGACTTGATCGGGTTCCTGCCAGTGGTAGAGATCCTCTTCCGCGTCGTATTCGTCCTGAAGTTCACCGACGATTTCCTCTACCAAGTCTTCCGTCGTGACGAGGCCCCCTGTGCCACCGTATTCATCAACGACGACGGCGAGTCTCGTTCTTACCGATCTGAGATCTCGCATAAGTTGGTCGATCTTTTTCGTCTCTGGAACGTAGTAGGGGGCGCGCAGAATATGTAAGGGGGAATCTTCTGGCGCCTGAACAAGGTCACGCAAGGGAGTCTGCACGCTGATGTCATGGTCATCGAGCTCGAGTACAAGAAGCAGATCTTTGGCGTATGCGATACCGCGGACCGTATCAAGGGACTCTTCGTAAATGGGAACGCGCGAGTGGCCGGTCTCGCGGATCGTACGAATCAGATCGCCTACTGTTGATTCCAATTCGACGGCCGTAATGTCTACACGCGGTACCATGACTTCGCGCACGACACGCTCGTGGAATCCGAAGACTCCCTCGATCATGTCCCGCTCGCCTTCCTCCAGTACGCCCGATTCGCCTTCCGACTCGACGAGACTGCGTAACTCTTCTTCCTTTTCCGCCTTGAATTCCTCGTCCGTGTAGTCGCCAGAAGAAGACAATCTCTCTACCAACAGAGCACAGGGAATCAGCAGGTAGTAGAGCGGAACGAAGCAGAGCGCAAAAGGTGAAATGCGAGGATCCTCGCCCTCGGACTCGAAGCGAAACCGACGTGCCAAGCCAGTCGACAGCAGGACGATGGCACCGACCACGACAGTCAGCAAAACCGGCAGAAGGGCGCCCGGAAGTGGGTCGAACAACTGACCCAGTGCAATCGCGAGGCAGACGGCGAGCAGGCCCAGGCCGATTCGGACCATGACCTGAAGGCGGTGTCGTGGAGCATAGATGCGCAGCATGATGGTTGCGCGCTTCACGCCATTCTCGCTGAAACGTTCGAGTGAGGAACGAGACAGCGCCGCGAAGGTTGCTTCATAACTGGCCAGTGCAAACAGTGAGATCGCCGCAAGCAGGGCGACACCGATCGAAAGAGCTATTTGGGGGGGTTCCACGAAGGCGGTGGTGCTCCTTTCAGGTAGGCTGTCCGCCAAGACAGCTGACTTCGCGTGCAAATGCGTGGATTATCGTTCATCGCTAGTGACCGGTCTTGTATCAGGCACATCATGTCGTTGGAGAAAGTGTTCCGTCTCGCCTTCCATGAAGCGCAGCGTTTCCTCGGTGTCGTGATCATAGCCTGCAAGATGCAGTAGGCCGTGAACCATGAGACGGCCCAATTCTTCCCGTAGTGTAACATTCAGAGCAGCTGCTTGTTCCATGGCTCGTTCGACAGAGATATATATCTCACCAGCCGTTCTTTCCTCGCTCTCGTCGACAACCAACGGCTGCCCCTCCTGCAGAGAAAAAGAAAGCACATCCGTTGGCCCGCTGACGCCGCGGAAGCTGGAGTTCAGGCGCTCCAATTCTTCATCGTTCGTCAGCACAATCTCGATTGTACCAGTTAGAGGGTGCGCGTCCAACACCGACCTTCCGAGGACGTCGAGGTATTCGGAGACACAGGTCGCCGTCAGATCAGGACGGTCGTCCGGCAAGTGTAGATGGATTGGCTCCGCCACTGCGACGCTCCTTTCTCTGCGCTTGTTTCTGCCACGGATATTCCAGGCGCCCGTGTAGCGTGCCCATCAATACGGGGATGAAGGCGTCTTCTATCGCATGCAGGTCGCGAAGTGTCAGGGGGCACTCGTCGAGTTCTCCGGCAGTAAATTTCTGTTGCACGATACGGCGTACGAGTTGTCTGACGCGACTCGGCGTCCTCTCTGACAACGTGCGAACGGCAGATTCGACAGAATCAGCGAGCATGAGGATGCCGCCTTCCTTTGTCTGGGGCTTTGGGCCATCGTAGCGAAAATCGTCACGACGGACATTCTCTACGCCCAGCTCGATCGCCCGATTGTAGAAGTATTCCATGACGGTCGTTCCATGGTGTTCGGGGATCAGGTCGATGATGGCTTGCGGCAGGCCATTTTCTTCTGCCAGATCGATGCCGTCTTTTACATGCGAGTCGATGATGAGCACGCTCATGCTGGGCGTAAGATGGTCGTGAGGATTCCGACCGCCTCGTAGTCCCTGATTCTCACTGAAATACTCCGGTTTGAGCATCTTGCCGATATCGTGATAGTAGCAGCCGACGCGGGCCAGCAACGGACTTGCGCTGATGCTCTGCGCAGCGGCCTCGGACAGGTTGGCCATGATCAGGGAGTGTGTATACGTGCCGGGTGCTCGAATCGAGAGTTCACGCAGCAGTGGACGATTCAGATCTGAGAGTTCCAGCAGGGTGATGTCTGTGGTGACGTTGAAAATGCTCTCAAAGATCGGTAACAGTCCCTGAATGACGATCGGTGCCGCGATACCGATAAATATTCCAGGCAATACGTGGCCATAGATCTGCTCATGCGGAACGAAGCGCAGAACATCGGCGGCGGTAATCAGCACGGCGTATGAAGCCGGCAAAAGGATCATGGCGCGATAGAATTGGTTTCGGTGTCGGACGTGACGCACTGAGAACACGGCGACGGCTGCGGTCAGGGCCAGAATAAGTGCTACATAGAAGTCACCGAACAGGCTACCGATGAACAATGCCAGCAGGAGGCAGACGACAAGAGCGACCTGCGGCGTGAGCAGAATAGTAAGAAGCATCGCCGCCAGCGGCGTGGGAGCGAAGTAGGTCTGTATATCATTGGTCTGGATATAAGCTGCGGTCCCCGCTGTGGTAAGTCCGACAATGGTGAGCAGCAACAGCAGCCCGGCGCTATAGTAGATCTCCGGTTCACGAGTTGCCAGGTGATAGCCAAGGACAACGAGGAAGAATGCTGCGATGCTCGCAGCAGCCACCGTCTGCAGGAGGCGCGTCGTTTCGTCCTTGCGCTTTTCTTCTGCAAGGTGAGTCGCCAGAGATTCGAGGGCGTCCACATGCTGCTGCTCGACCTTTGTGTTCTGGTCGATGATCATTTCATCCTGCAGATAGCGCCGCTTGATACTGGCAACACTGCGACGAGCCTCGTCACGAAGTCGTTGGGTCTGTTCGACATCTACCACCAGATTTGGCACCAGAAACAAGCTGAGAAGTTCGTGGATTGCTTCCGCCGAGCCGCCTTGAATCAACGGCCGATATCCTTCGATCAGGGGCAGGAGCTCTCCCCGTCGAAGTGACTGCTCGTCGTGAATGGCCTCTATCGACAACTCGTCGTCGCCGATCCGAATCTGTCGCGTCACGCGCCTGAGAGGGCCATCACGCGTGCCGAGAATACCCGTGGCGTAGATATCGGATAGCACTTGTTTGCTCGCCGCAACGAATCCTTCAAGACTTGTCGGATCGAGGTCAGCGACGGCCGCATCGAGTTGTCTGAGAGCTGCCTCTGACAGGGAGCCGACAACATCGGGCAATTCGCGCTGAAGCCGTCTCTGCTTGAGTGAATCAGGCATCTGCATGCGCAGACTCGGTAGCAATACGTCATAGACCGAGTCGAGATAGGCCAGCTGCATGGCACCACTGTGCGCATCATGTGTTAAGACGGTGGGGATGGCGCGTTCTGCCGCCAAGCGCTCGTCATTGAGCTCTTCCGGGCTCTTGCGAACATAGAACGGCAAGGGGGCGTTGATGCGTTCCGGTGCAACTGATCCCACACGCAGGTCAGTGATGCTGTAGGGACGCTGTGATGGCGAGAAGTAGGTTAACAAACCCACGGAAAACACGGCCAGAGCGACGCGAAAGACGCGTAGGCTGCTGTGCCGAGGTTGGCTCTGACGCGTTGCCAGCCGACTGCTCGTTCCGAGGGTCGACCACCAACGCCTGAGTCTGGGGGTGTTCACGTGGCTCGATCAGTGGATGGGGGAGTCGATGCCTGCTCCTGCTCCACCCCTGTTCCGTCGTGTCGTTCGTAGGCCTGAACGATTCGCTGCACGAGCGGGTTTCTAACCACATCACGTTCACTGAGATGAATGAAGTCGAGCCCATCCACCTCACGCAGGATATTGCGCACTTCTATCAGGCCCGATGGCTGCCCTTTCGGCAAATCAATCTGGGTAATATCGCCTGTGATCACGGCCTGGGAACCTGCTCCAAGCCGTGTCAGGAACATCTTCATCTGTGCCGGGGTCGTATTCTGAGCTTCATCGAGGATGACAAACGACTCGTTGAGCGTTCGTCCGCGCATAAAGGCGAGGGGGGCAACTTCCACGACTTTCATGCTCTGCAGCCGCAGCATTCGCTCTGGTTCGAGCATCTCCTGCAAGGCATCGTATAGTGGCCGCAGATAGGGATCCACCTTGTCTTCCAGGGCTCCAGGAAGAAACCCGAGTTGCTCACCCGCCTCGACGGCCGGTCGAGCCAGGACGATACGCGAGACTTCCTTGCGTTTCAATGCCGAAACGGCGGAAGCGACGGCAAGATAGGTCTTACCTGTTCCCGCCGGTCCAATGCAAAAAACAATATCCTGGCGGGATACTGCCTGCAGGTAGGCCAACTGACCGTGGCTCTTGGCTCGGACCGCTGTTCGGTACGTGTGTACAACGCGCTCCTGAATTTCCATACCAGGGCGTTCGTCATGTGCCGCCAGATCCTGTTTGAGCAGCAGGGCCACGTCGGCCTGATCGATGTCAGGGTTTCGCTTTAGGCTCTCGATGGCAGTGCTGAGCAGATCGACGGCGATCTGCACGGACTCGGGGTTGCCATCGAGCATGAGTTGGTCGCCACGAGCGACAAGCGAGATTCCACAGCGTTCCTGGAGGGTTAGCAGATTCCGATCGTTTTGACCAAACAATACAACGGGGTCTACATCGGAAATCGAGATACTCTTTCTCAGGGCTGAGGATCCTTGGGGAGCGGGGAGGAGCAGAGGTTACTTCTCAATGAGATATGGGGTCGTTAAGGTATAGATGAAAAAGCCGAAAGGGGTTCGTGTCGCAGGCACCGTAGTGTCCAGGACTCAAACCCCTTTCGGCTTTGGCTCTTCAAGAGCCTTGTCGGATATCCGTCTCTGCAAGCAGGGAAGGCTGGCTTTCCAAGGCTCTTAGGCGATCGTCAGTTGGACGGAATCTCCAGCACCTGAGCTGGGAAGATGAGTCCAGGTTCAACGATCTGCTCAGCATTGGCCTTGTAAATCTTGTGCCACATTGTGGGGTCGTTGTAAACCGCCGATGCAATGCTGCTGAGGAAATCGCCGGAAGTCACCAGATACTGACTTTCACCAATTGCGATCGGGACATTGAGTACCTGACTCGGGTAGATCATATCTGGATCCTTGATCTGCTCCCGGTTGGCACGATAGAGACGAGGCCACATGTAGGGATCGTCGTACACTTCCGTCTTGGAAGAGATTCCCCACAGATGATCGCCTTTCACGACTTCATAGGTGATGCTGTCAGGAGCACGCATCCATAATTCATCAAGAAGACGCTGAGCTCGATCAATCTTTGCAGCCATCTCAGGTAGGGCGGCGATCTTGCTCATGCGCAACTCGTCCAGGGCCATACCCGCTTCTTTGAGCTCACCGCGCCTGCGCTGCAACTCTTCAGGAGCCAGGGCTGCGAGGCCTTCAAGCTGGCGAAGCAGGCCGTCCAGTTGCTGCCCGTAGGCACGGACCTCAGCTTCTGTGGATCCGGTGGCGGCGAGAATGCGAGCATTTAGCTCATCAATCTGCTTCTGCACACCGCTAATCTGACCTTCCAAACCACTAATGGAAGCGTCAAGACCGACGATGTCTGCCTTCGCCTTGGCTTCCCGACCTGTGTAGTCAGCAAGGCGTGAGACGTATTCCTCGCGGGTCATCTCCTCTTGTGCAACGGCGCTCGTGGCGACTCCGAAGACGAAGAGCAGGACCAGCATGCTCGTGATACCCTTGGTCATTCTATCAGTCCTTTTTCTGGTTGCCTACACGTCACCTACGGGTGAGCGTCGGCGAAATCTTCGTTATTGGTCGCCTGCGAGGTTCTGTTGCGTTGAAGCGAGCTTGCTCTCCAGCGACTGCAACTCAGCCTTCTTATTGGCGAGTTGGCGCTCGAGGCGAGCCTTCTCCGCCTTCTTTTGTGCCACCTGCTTTTCGGCGGCCTCCATTGCCATGCGGCGCTCTTGGAGGAGACTAAGCTCCTTTTCAGAGGGGCCAGTGGAGCAACCCGCCACGACGGCCATGGAAACAAGGGCGATGGCGAAGAGTCCTCGGCGGACTCTACGGACACGGTAGCTCATCGAGCGAACTCCCTTTGCAGATTGATAAGAAAAAAATCGTTTACTTGTGTAACGCCGGTGATAATAGAAAGGCGCGATCCTTGTTAACAAGCACTAAAACAAAGAAATTCGCACCCCCTAAAAGTCGCGGCAAAGTTAACACCGCCCTATTTGGATGTCAAGAGCGAATCCCTGCCATTACAAAGGTTTACGTGACTTCCGTATGCTGATTTCGGGACCCATGTTGCCTGATGGTTCAGCGCAAACGGATTCCCAATTCCCGAAGTTGTGTTTCATCCACTCCACCAGGCGCGTCCTCCATCAGGCCCACCGCTTTATTGGTCTTCGGAAATGCGATGACCTCACGGATATTGGCTTGCCCTGCCAGGAGGGCAACGAGCCGGTCAAAGCCGAAGGCGATCCCCCCATGTGGTGGCGCGCCAAAGGTAAGGGCATCGAGGAGAAAGCCAAATTTCGCTTGTGCCTCTTCCTCGTCGATTGCCAGGAGACGGAAGACCTTCTCTTGCATCTGTTGCTGGAAGATCCGGATGCTTCCACCGGCGACCTCGTTTCCATTCAGGACGAGATCGTATGCGCGCGCCCGCACCTGTCCGGGATCGCTATCCATCAGCGGTAGATCGTCGTCCATTGGGGACGTGAAAGGATGGTGCTTGGCGACAAATCGCCCTGCATCCTCATCACGTTCCAGGAGTGGGAACTGGGTGACCCACAATGGATTCCACGTGTTCGGCTTGATCAGATCCAGCTGTCGGGCCAACTCGAGTCGCAACGCCCCAAGCACCTTGGCCACCATGTCTGGTGTGTCTGCAGAAAGCAGGAGCAGATCGCCTGGCTCAGAGGCGAGGCACTTGATCAGAAGTTGCTGAGACGCAGGCGGGAAAAACTTGACGATCGATGATTCGAGGCCCTTTTCAGTGTGCTTAATCCAAGACAGGCCCTTGGCACCATGCTCCTGGGCGAAGGCGACGAGTGCATCCACTCTACTTCTCGGTAAGCCGCTGCAGCCCTTGGCGTTAATGCCCTTTATCTGGCCACCGTTGTCGAGGACGCTCTTGAAGATCTTGTAGTCAGAAACGAGAGCAGCTTCTTCAGCATCGTGCAGTTCGAGTCCGAAGCGGGTATCGGGCTTATCGGACCCGAAGCGCTGCATCGCTTCAGCATACGTCATGCGCGGAAAAGGGTCTGGAAGTGCGAGATCACTGACTTCGGAGCAGATATGGCGGGTGAGCGACTCGGCGAGGGCCATCACATCATCTTCGGCGACGAAGGACATCTCGATGTCGATCTGCGTGAATTCAGGCTGTCGATCTGCGCGTAAGTCCTCGTCTCGAAAACACTTAACGATCTGAAAGTAGCGATCGAGGCCGGCCATCATCAGTAGTTGCTTGTAGGTCTGCGGCGATTGGGGCAGGGCAAAGAAGCGCCCCTCATGCACGCGGCTTGGTACAAGGTAATCTCGGGCACCCTCAGGGGTGCTGCGAATCAGAAATGGTGTTTCTACCTCGAGAAACTGTCGGCTATCAAGAAATCCACGCGTCGCCTGATAGGCATGGTGCCGCGTGGCCAGATTCTTCTGCATCGACACACGCCGCAAATCGAGGTAGCGGTATCGGAGTCTTGTTTCCTCACCTACCTCGACCTGGTCATCGAGTTGAAAGGGGATGGCCTCGGAGGTGTTTAGAATCCTGACATCGTCGCAGTTAACTTCGATGGCTCCCGTCACCAGACGCGAATTGCGCATGCCCTCTGGACGCTGCTCGACTGTGCCGTGGACGGCGATGACGTATTCACTACGCAGAGAGTCTGCCTTCTCATGGGCAGCCTCAGAGTGCTGAGGGTTGAATACGACCTGAGTGATTCCATATCGGTCACGTAAGTCGACGAAGATGACACCGCCATGGTCCCGCCGGGTCGCAACCCACCCCATCAGGATCACCTGATCCTCAAGTTGGTCCTCAGTCAGAGTGCCGCAATCATGAGAGCGCTGCCAATCGTCGAGCCTATCGAGTTGCTGGGTCATGCGAATCGCTTAAGTCACAGTTTAGTAGGTGAATGGCTAGTGGTGAAATTGTCATGATCTGAATTGCCACGATCCGGTGGCCCGGGCGAACATCGTCGCCAAAAAAACCGCCTCAACCGCACCAGATTACCAACGGCGCAGAACCCGCTAAACGTATGTAGGCCTTACAGTAGTGTCAATTCGCCTGTGGTATTCTCACACCACTTTGACAAGGGATTAAGCACCTGTATATTCGGCCGCCAGCTTACCTCCGTGTCTCAGGATAGCCGTTTGTGAGCAACACCAAGAGCCAGGCTCTGCTAAAGGTTGTTGAGCAAATCCCCATGTTCTTCGCCGTAGGGCGTGAGAACGCGGCACGTGTAGTTCAAGCCTGTGAGGTTCGCCATTTTGAAACGGGAGCCATTCTGTGCAAAGTGCGCGAGTCTAGTGATGCGCTCTACATCCTCTTGAGTGGCGGGCTAAGTGTTGTGACAGACAAAGGGGTCGACCTTGCCCAAATCGATCCAGTAGCCCCTGTTGGTGAAATGGGGATGCTGACCGGTCAACCTCGTTCCGCCACAGTACGGGCTCGACAGCGGTCGACGGTACTGTCTTTGCGCAAGGCAGCCTTTGAGGGGCTGATGCGCAAGCACATGGCGATTGCGCGACAGGTTAACAGAAATGTGCTGGAAACACTCGAAGCGCGATTGCAGGAGAGTCGCTCCAACTATGGGACACAAAACTCAGAGCTCAGGTCGCTGCGACAGCGACTCGCTGCGATGGAGCAGGAACTAGGTGGTCTTGAAGGAGGGGGACGATCGTGACGCTCTCTATCGATGAGAACTCGATCGATGAGAAGCCTTGCACTATCGTCGATGAAATTGGCCACACGCCCTTGGTCAGGATCAATGACCCCACGCTGAAAGAGGGGGTCGAGATCTACGCGAAGTGCGAATTCTGTAACCCAGGTGGATCGGTGAAAGATCGGCCCGCTCGTCGGATGATTCTGGAGGGGATTGGCAGTGGTCAACTGACGCCTGGCAAAGTCATTCTGGATTCGACCTCTGGCAATACGGGAATCGCCTACGCCATGATTGGCGCCGCTCTTGGATATCGGGTAAGACTGGCCATGCCTGCAAGTGTGACCAAAGAACGCAAAGCGATCCTGGCCGCCTACGGTGCAGATGTTGTCCTCACCGATCCGGCGGAAGGGTCCGATGGGGCGATCCTGGTAGCGCGCGAGATCTACCAGAAGGACCAGTCGACATACTTCAAGCCGGATCAATACAACAATCCAGCCAATTGGTGGGCACACCGAGACACGACAGCTAGAGAACTGTGGCAGCAGACCGACGGACGAATCACTCACTTTGTCGCCACCATGGGCACGAGTGGGACCGTCATGGGAACAGGCCGTGGGCTCAAGCAACTGCACCCTGGCGTCCGGGTGATCGGTGTGGAACCTGCGGACGCATTTCACGGGATTGAAGGACTCAAACACATGGAGAGCTCCATCGTCCCGGGCATTTATGAGTCATCTGATCTCGACCGGGTCATGGGAGTCGATACGGAAGATGCCTACGACACCAATGTTTGGCTTGCGCGAGAGTTTGGTCTCCTTGTCGGCCAATCCTCCGGTGCAGCCTACTGGGCTGCACGGCGGCTGGCCGAGGAGTTGGACGAAGGAGTGATTGTGACCGTTTTCTGCGATGGCGGCGACAAGTACATGACGACAGCCATGTGGTTGCCTGTCGTTGAAGCGGCTGTTGAATCTGCAAAGTTGCCATCCGACAAGAGCTGACATCAACAGGTAAGCACCGGCATCAATATCTATGCACCCCAAGGGAGTACTATGAAGCTGCGTCGTCAGGATCTCGATCAGATTTTTTCACAGGCCGGAGCCGAATACCCGGCCGAATGCTGTGGCATTCTCACGGCAACGGCCGTCGATGCGGCGTCGCAGGTACACCCCTGTCGTAATATCCAGGATGAACTACACGCAAAGGATCCTGAGCAGTACCCCCGAGAGTCGCGCATCGCCTACTTCATTGAACCGCAGCAGTTGTTTCAGATTGTCTCTACCACTGAAAAGTCCGGTGGTCTGGTGACTGGTTTCTATCACAGCCACATCGATTGTGACACCTACTTTTCTGAGGAAGACAAGGAGCGCGCGATGGCTTGGGATGAACCTGCCTATCCCGATGCCGTATACGTTGTCGTTTCCGTCTATGGTGAATCAGATGTGAGGGCAACCAAGGCCTTCGGTTGGGATGAGGAGAGCCGAGATTTCGTCGAGGTCGAAATCGACATTGTCGATTGACGGTTCTCAGCGACGCGTCGCCCTGCTTCTCGTCCTGCTTGTAGCTGTCCTCTACCAGGGGACGCTGCGTAGCGGATTCCACTACGACGATTTTCACGCAGTCGTGCGCAATCCGCATCTGTCCCTATCGAATACGGTTAACTTTTTCCACGATCCATCCATGTTTTCGGTGAACCCGGAGAGTGCGATGTATCGGCCGTGGTTGCTGACGACATTCAGTTTGAACCGAGCCGTGTCCGGTGACCGCCCGTGGTCGTATCACCTCGGCAATGTCATGCTCCATGCTGCCAATACGGTTGCCGTCCTTTGGCTACTTCGCCTCCTCGGGCTTTCGGCGGGAGCGTGTGCTTTAGCGTCCGTGCTGTTCGCCGTGCATCCACTCAATAGCGAAGCTGTTTCCTATGTCAGCAGTCGGTCTCAACTGCTTGCGACGCTGGGTGTTCTTCTGTTCTGCAGTCTGACGCTGCGCGCGTCCACGACGACGCACCGACTCACGGGTGTCGTGTGTTTGATCATGGCCCTGATGTCGAAGTCCGTCGCCATCGTTTCGCCTGCACTGGCGTTGCTTGGATGGCAACGCACACAAGATCATTCTCCGTCTGGTGATCATTCATCGTCTGGTGAGGGGCAGAGCGTCGCCAATAGGACAAGGATTCTGTGGGCAAGTGTGGTTGCCGTCGTTCTTGTCGTCTATCTGACGCTGATCAGGTCTCTGCTTGCCAAGGCGGTTTTCGACGCACCTGTGCGCGACAGATTCGCACAGGTGGCGACACAGGCAAAAGCGCTCGGCTACTATCTGTGGCTAACGGTGATGCCCGTGCGCTTGAGTGTCGAGCATCAGTTCGATGTAAGTCGTGCGCTAGACCCAATCGTTGGTTTGGCGGCGCTCTTCGTCGGTAGTCTCGCCATTGTTTGCTACAAGGGGCGGGGCACGTGGAGATGGGGTAGCCTGTGGTGGTTGATCTGCCTGCTGCCGACGACCGTTGTCCCTCTCATTGTCTTAGTGAACGAACACCGTCTCTACGGAGCAGGAATTGGCGCCCTCGTTCTGATCGCTGTGGTTCTTAGTTCGTTGCATCTGAAGTGCCGGCCGGTGGCTGCTGGATTGATCGCCGCGTATACTATCATGCTCGCACTTCTCACGGTTCAGAGGGTCGATGTTTGGCGCTCGGAAAGCAGTCTGTGGCAGGACGCGGCGCAGAAAGCACCGGCCTCTCTCAAAGCACAATTGCGCTGGGCAGATGTGCTGGACTCGGAAGGCGAATTCGAGCTAGCCGAGCAGGCCTATCTTCGCGCCCTTGCATTGCGACCATTTCACGCGGCGGCGCGTAACAATCTTGGTCGGTCGTATCTGGTTCGGGGACGATTGGACGAAGCGTCGCTGCAGTTTCAGGCGTTGTTGGAAAGGTCGCCTGACAATGTCCCTGCAAGGATGAATCTCGGGCAGACCTACTTCCGCCAAGGGCAGATGAGCGAAGCGCGGAACCAGTATGAGGCAGCTCTTGGTTTCGATTTGACCCAGGGGCGGGCACAGTTGCGAATCGCACAGATTGGACTTCATGAGAATGGTTCCACTGCCGAGATTCTAGACTGGTTGGATCGTGCTTGGGAGGCCGGTGAGAGATCTGTCGATGTCTTTGTGTCGCGCGCGATTGCACTGCGACGTGCGGGGCAGTTGGCCGAAGCTCTGAGCGCATACCAGAGTGCCATCGCCATCAATGCAGATTCTCCCGATGTTTGGTACAATCTCGGCAATCTGTACGTCGAGCAAGGAAATGAAACGGCCGCGGCACAGGCTTATGTCGAGGCTATACGAAATGCCGAAGAGGGCAGTGTCATTCGGCGATCTGCCCAAGATCGGCTGCGGGCCTTGAAGGTTCGCCAGACTTCGCCTTGAGCGAGAGAAACGAAAGAGGAGAGATCATGGCCATTACCGTTCATATTCCAACCCCACTACGCAAACTCACGGGCAATGCAGCGGAAGTCACCGTTGAGGCTGCCAGTGTCGGTGAGCTCGTCGATAGTCTTGAAGCTGCGTATGCAGGGATTCAGGAAAAGCTTCTTGATGATGCCGGTGAGATTCGTCGCTATGTCAATCTCTATGTCAATGACGAAGATATTCGATTTCTCGATGGCAAAGGCACGCCGTTGAACGAAGGGGACAGCGTGACCATCGTCCCCGCGATCGCTGGCGGTTGCTAGCAAGCTGGGGTACCCAGATCGAGCATTTCGACGTCTATGCTCAGCGCGGGACCCACTTTAGACAAAGATTCCAGCATGTTGTCGAGTCACCTCTGCGGTAGGCGTGCCTGGGTCGGTTGGCTGCTATTATTTCTGGCGCTGGCCGCAATCTATGGCCCTACTCTTGATCATCCTTTTCACTACGACGATCTGCACAGCGTTGTCGAGAACCCACATGTACGGGGCCTCGATAACGCTGTTGGTCTTTTCGAGCCAAGGGCCTTTTCTGTAGATCCCGAACGCGGAATGTTTCGTCCCCTCGTGGTCCTGAGTTATCGCTTGAACTACGAGTTTGGCGGACTCAATCCACGTGGATACCACCTGGTGAATGTGCTGCTGCACCTGGCCTGCGCCGGGGTCGTAGGCTGGCTGGCCACAACATCCGGATTGGCAAGAAGGGCCCTGCCCGCTGCAGCTCTGTTTGCAGTACATCCGCTCGCCGTCGAGGTCGCCAGTTATGTGAGTTCTCGCTCTGAATCACTGGCGACGCTCGGTTTGCTCGTCGCATTTGGCGCCTACATCTATGGGCGCCGAGAAGAAAAAACGCGACCCCTTGCTGGCGCCGCCCTGGCCATGTTTGCAGGTCTGCTGGCGAAGGCAACGGCGATCACTTCCATCGCCATGCTGGCCCTGTGGGAACTGCGTACACGTCGTCATTTTCTGCTGATGCTACCCTTCGCGCTGATCATCCTGGCGTATCTGCTACAGACCCGACAAGCTCTGGGTACAGCAGTTGGGCAGCCTGTGCGATCGCTGAGTTCGCAGCTGATGACGCAGACGAAGGCCATCGTCTACTACTGTCATCTACTATTTGTGCCCACAGACCTGAGCGTCGAGCACGCCTTTTCCGAGGCTCATCGCGTCGACCCGACCGTCGTGCTGGCGGCGCTAGTGCTCGGTTCGGTCTGTGTCGCGATCTGGCGACTGGCTTCATCGTTGCACAAGGTTGTCTTTGCTTGCGCTCTCGTCACACTTGCACCGTCAACGCTGATTCCTCTCAACGTCCTGGTGAATGATCATCGTCTGTATCCAGTGTTGGCCCTGCTGGTACCGCTGTTTTCAGGCAGCTTTGGTCTTGCGTCGATTGCTTCCGGTGCCCAGAGACAAAAATGGTGGGGCTCCACCTTCCTCGTCGGCTTGTTGGTGATGGGCACGCTCAGTGCGCAACGTGTTGACGTTTGGTCCAGTGGTCTGACTTTGTGGCAAGATGCCGTCGACAAGGCGCCTGGTGCGTATCGGGCCCACTTGCATCTTGGTGAGCAACAGGAACAGACCGGAATCGAGTTGGCGTTGCCCAGCTACGAACGGGCCGTCGAGTTGGCGCCCAACAATGAACAGACTCACTATAATCTCGGGCGCGCTCTGCATGCTCGCGGTGATACGATGGCAGCTGTGGAGGCCTTCGCTCGCAGTCTCGAGCTGGCACCAGCCTTTGCACAGGCAGCAATCAATCTGGCGGTCCTGCAGGATTCGTCGGGCAGCCCCCAGGTTGCTCTGGATGTTCTTACACGGACGATCGCACACCGAGCGCAGGATCCGGAACTCTACCGTCGTCGCGCACTCGTGCAGCGGGGATTGTTCCAGGACAAGGCAGCGGAAGCCGATTTCAGATTGGCCCTGGCGAAAGATCCGGGCCATGTGGAAACTCATTTCAGTCTCGCCAATCTGCTCTATGATGGTGGGCGTGTGCAGGAGGCGGTGCAGCACTACCAGGTGGTGATTCGGTCGAATCCAGCGCACCAAGGTGCCATATACAACCTGGCAGATCTTGCCATCCGACAAGGGAATCCGGCCTTTGCGCAGCAGGTGGGTGAGGCGGCCTTGCTTGTGGGACCGGTGCAAGGCAAGTTGTATTACCTGTTGGCTCTTGCTTACGAGCAACAAGGCATGCCACAACAAGCTGTCCGCAACTTTCAACGTTTCCTGCAGGCGTGGCCTGTGGCGCCGGCAGTGGGGGAGGCGGTGCGGCAACGCATCAAACAACTAAACGGTGGCTGACGGGATACAAATTTGAAGCGGGCAGAAAACATTCTTGAGTTGATCGGGGCGACGCCGATGGTGCGACTGCAGAAAGTCATCGCTCCTGGGGGCGCCCAGGTTTGGGCCAAGCTGGAGTCGGCGAATCCGGGTGGTAGTGTGAAGGATCGCATCGCCCTCGCCATGGTGGAGGCAGCCGAAGCGACAGGGCAGTTGCAGCCCGGTGGAACGATTGTTGAGCCGACAAGTGGCAATACGGGGATCGGCCTGGCTATGGTGGCCGCAGTGAAGGGGTATCGACTCATCGTCACCATGTTCGATACGGCCAGCAGAGAGCGTCGTCTGCAGATGCAGGCATTTGGCGCCGAAGTGGTCCTCACCTCTGCGGCAGATGGCATGCGGGGAGCGATAGATCGCGCCCAGGAGTTGGTGCGCGACAATCCCGGCTATTACATGCCCCAGCAATTTGAGAATCCGGCAAATCCCGAGATGCACAAGCGCACGACGGCGACAGAGATTCTGACGCAGATCCCCGAAGGAGTTGATGCCTTCGTCGCCGGTGTCGGAACCGGTGGATCGATCAGCGGCGTGGGCGCTGTGCTCAAAGCGGAGTTGGGTGACCGGGTTCGCATCGTCGCGGGCGAGCCGGCAGGTTCGCCGGTACTGACGGGGGGTGAACCAGGAATCAGTTATATCGAGGGGATCGGTGCCGGATTCGTGCCTGATACGCTCGATCGCACGGTTGTTGATGAGGTTCGAATGATCGAGGACGATGACGCCTACGAGATGTGTCGCCGCCTTGCACGCGAAGAAGGGGTCCTCGTGGGAATATCTGCGGGCGCAAATGTGTGGCTCGCCTCCCAGGTCGCCAAGGAGTTGTCGCCCGAGCACCGGGTCGTCACGATTCTCTGTGACAGCGGCCTGCGGTATCTGAGCACTCGGGTCTACGAGTAGCGGCCTGGTGGCATCGCCGGTTCGCGCCCTCCTCGTACTGGCGTTGCTCGGCATCGTCGGCAGCGGACTGTATGCAGCTGCTTTCGATGCTCCCTTCCATTTTGATGATCATCACTCGATCAGGCAGAACCCGCATCTGAGTGATCTGAGCCGCCTGGATCTGAGCGGTCTGGCCGGCTATTTCTCTGATGCGACCCAGTTTTCGGGTCAATCTGATCGAGCGATGTATCGTCCGCTATTGCTGGTCAGCTACACACTGACCACGGCCCTCGTCAGTGACCTGAACTGGATCGCTGCCCTGCATGTGTCGAATGTCCTTCTTCATATCGTCGTGAGCTGGCTGATCTGGGCTCTGGTGGGTGCTGTTTGCGCAGACTCGCGTCGTGCCTCGTTATCCCGGACCCCCGCAGCTGTCGCCATCCTGGCTGGCCTGGGGTTCCTGCTCCATCCCCTCGCCAGCGAAACCGCCCTGTACATCAGTGCCCGTTCGGAGAGCATGGGGACGCTCTTTATGCTGCTGACGCTTCTGCTGTGGAGGAGAGCACGTGTCTGGGGTGCATTGATTTGCTTCGCCCTGGCTCTGGGCTGCAAGTCAACGATGATCGTGACACCCGCCATTCTGTTGGGATTTGACCGGCTTTTTCCGAGATCGCCTCCTGCGCCGCTGGCAGACACTTCCGCGAGGCCCTGGGCAAGCCAGTTTCTGCCCCTGCTGCCCTTTATGCTGCTCGCCGCTGCGTACCTCATCTGGATGCAACATCTGATTCAAGCATCCCTGGTGGATCAGCACGTACGTAGTGGTCTCGAGCAACTCATGGTTCAGTTGCATAGCTGGGTCTATCAGCTCAAGCTGCTCGTGGTCTCACATCCATTGAGTGTCATCCATCCCGTAGATACTCGTTCTGCCGGCAGTGGACATTTGT
>Ga0233434_1001935_pt1 | contig 19049 bp, 13 predicted proteins | sample SI_122_August201_4_FD_182738 | JGI IMG/M metagenome (GOLD analysis project Ga0233434, IMG submission 182738) | Seawater microbial communities from Saanich Inlet, British Columbia, Canada - SI_122_August2016_120_MG | ecosystem: Environmental > Aquatic > Marine > Inlet | place: Canada: British... | reverse complement strand
TGGGTCCCCTCTGGGATCGCCTGCCAGCATCTTTAAAGTCTGACCTGGAAACCCTGAAAACCGGAGGAACATTGGGCATCACTTTGCAGGCTAAAGGAAACCTGCCTGACAACACACAAAATGATGATGAGTCCATCACCCCGCCTCTGTGGAGACAGTTGCTCGTTCCCGCCAATTCAGGCGGAAAGAGTCCGATAGAAGTAGAAACAGAGATTCAACTGAATAATGGATTTTTTAATGACCCCGGAATTAAAATTCATGCTGAATCTTTAAACGCTAAAACCAAACTAATATTCAAAAAGGGGCAAGGGGAACTAAAAGGAAATATTACTGGAAAACTGGAAGGGTTGGCTGAAAATCCACTGAATCCAAAATTTGAATTCCACTATATTCTGGACAACCTGAATACCCTGAGAATTAATCAGCATCATCTGAAATTATTGGACGGAAAAATCCTGCATTCTCTTTCAGGCCAATCAAAAGGATTAAAACCTTTTATCACAGGTCAACGTCCGATTCATATTAAGGACCTTTTAAGCAGGCTGGATACTGAACTTACCAACACAAACATCGTCGACATCAGTCAGGAAGGTTCTGTGAACACGGAAGAATCGTTTGGCGGAATCAAGGTACAAGGAATAATCGAATCAAAAATAAAGTTCCATCAATCTGCCGGAAAAACTTTGAGCCTGGGCGGAAAATTGGGGTTTGATAGATTCAGCCTCCATCTGCCTTCAGGACTTGCACTTCAAAACCTTACCGGAACTTTGCCCTTTTCCAAATCTATTCAACTCGACCCTGGACAGGCAATGGAAAAATCCGTTGATTTTTTTCCTGCTCAAAAAAAATTCTTCACATCATTGAGAGATTTCTCCCGGTATAAAAATATCATCCGGGCCGATGCCCTGGAAGTTGAAGGACAAACCCTAAAAGATATAGGGCTAGATGTGGTGTTCAAAGACAACCGCTTAATGGCCGAAAAATTTATTTTTGATGTTCTTGGGGGGTCGGTGGGAGGGAACCTGTTTTTGATTCAAGGTCACCAGGGTCCAGTTATTAAATTTTCTACGGAATTCGCGGGAATCGACTCCTCAAAGCTACTTACCATACCCATAGCGAAGAAAATCGATTCCCAGGTAGACGGCAACCTGCAGGTAGAACTAAGTATAAACACCGGGTCTAAAAACCAGCCCGTTTCTCTGGACCAATTAAGAGTGAAAATTGCCATCACCCGCATCGGGGCACAAACCCTGGATCGACTCCTTTTGTTTATCGACCCGGAAGAGAGCAAACCAGCGATCATGGATACCCGTGCCAAACTCAAGTTTGCCACTCCTCATCAGGTGATGATCTCTCTGGAAAACGGAAACCTGAATGTCGAAGCATGGCTCAAAAGCGACCTGCTAGGTATCATTAAAGCCCCTGAGCTAAAGCGGATTCCAATAGCGGCCCTAAAACGATTCAACGCAATCCATGAACAACTGCAGGCCCTTAAAGACTTGCAACAAATATCGAACTATCTCTCCGCGCAAAAACTTCAGTTCGAAGGAGAAAAAATGACTTTGGGGTACTGATTTTTTAACACCCGGCAATGAAGGTAGATGGGTTACCTGCGGCCTCTTCTACGCTGATCATTACCACCCGGATTAGAGCGATCCTGACCCCCTCGTTGCCGGTCCATCCCTTGTTGCCCTCGATTCTGGCCTCCCCGTTGCCGGCCCATCCCTTGTTGCCCTCGATTCTGGCCTCCCCGTTGCCGGTCCATCCCTTGCTGTCCTCGGCCTTGACCCCGCTCCTCACCTTGATTTTGACCAAACTCCGAACGACCTCGTCCGTTTTCTCTGCGGTCTTGTCGATTTCCCTGTCGGTTTTCCTGACGTTCATCCCGACGACCTTGAAACTCTTCTCGATTACCCTGCCGTCTTTCTTGCCGAGCATCTTGGTTTTCCTGTCGGTTTTCCTGACGTTCATCCCGACGACCTTGAAACTCTTCACGTTTGTCCTGTCTTTGCTGTTGCATTTCTTCGCGACGTTGCTGAATTTCTTCCTGCCTTTTCTGCTGTCTTTCCTGAAACGCCTCTCGCCGACTCTTAAATTCTTCACTCCCATCAGAAGTCTGAGCCCAAACGTTAACTGGATTCAATCCGATGACCAGAAAAAAACCTAGCCCCGCTACCCTCCGCTTAAAAGCTTTCATGATTCCTCCATTTAACAAGAAAGAAAAAACGTTCCTTAACATCAAAATCTATTGGCAAAAAAAAGACCACGCTTAAGGCGCAGTCTTTTAAATCCATTTAACAAATGAAAAATTCAATTTTATAGTCCTCCTGAAATTCATCTCCAGAAATGCGAGTTTATCTGTAAGTACCCTAAAAGTTATGAAGCTATTTCCAGTGAGCCTTGCTCCTAAACAGGTCTATTTTGAAGAGGTTTTATTGAGTTCCCTCAAAACCTCTTCGGTTTCAGCTTCAACTTCTTCTCGCTTTCGCCATTCCCAGACTTTCAAGTGAGAGCCCATATAATAAGAGTGATCCAAAAGAGACTCGCCATCCATCATTCCCCACCGTCCATCTTCAGATTCTGTCAATGCCTCATAAATGGGGTTTTCCACAGAAGTAAAAAAAAGTTCTGTGTCCTCAGGGGTGATAGGTTTTCCCAAAAGGACTTTTAAAGATGTCTCATCCATTTCATACTGGTCCTTAACGGCATTAATAGCTTCTTCCTGGGAACTGCCCGATTTAATTTTTTCGCTAATCTCATCTTCAATCGCTTTATTGCGCTTGGCAAATGGATAATGCGTGTAACCCAGGTCATTACCAATATGAAAATCCAAATCAGGAAAATATAAATAGGCCCAGTCGTCAAAATCAATCTGAACGCCCTCTGCAATGCCATACTCCTTTGCCTTCTCAGGGGCCTCTAAAACCAATTGATTATAAATTTTCACAAACCGTTTCATGCTGTCAAAAACCAACGCATAATAATAGGCATTCATGCGGTACCAGTTATTGGTCGAATTGTGACCATTGCCCAGTTTTCTGAGCAGGAGCATGATTGTTTCTGCATCTGCAAACCGGTGGGAAATTGGGAAAGCCCCCTGCAGGTATTCGCCCAGCTGTTTCTCATCCTGGTCTAATTTTTTCATATTGAGTTGCAAATGGTTCTTCGCATAATCCAGCGCATGAAAAACCAAGCGTTCATGGTTCAGTTTTCGCTGATACTCCATATACTGCTTCAACTCATCGTTATCAGACTCTTTTGAAGTTTTAGGTTGGTTCTGGGTGATATCCTTGGCAAAAGCTAACATTTCTCTCTCTGGAATAGTTTTGGAAAATCATATTCTGACGGTTTAGGGGATTGATATCAAGGTATTTTAATCCATTATCTCCAACTAACCCTTCTTTAAATTATTGCCTCAGCCATTGTATTGACAAGAACAAGGCAGTCTGTTAGCGTAGCCAAATTATTATAATGTTTCATTTTTTTGGTGATATACCGTATGCCTTGGGATGATTTACACGAGCCGAAAGGTTCTGAAGATAGATTTAAAGGAGGAGGAGGTCAGGGGGGCGGAGGCCCACAAAAACCGCCCTTTGATATTCCGCAAATTAAAATTCCGCAATTCAAACCCTCCATGATCCTATGGATCATTCTGCTATTGCTTGTGGTTTGGATTCTGCCGGGGACCTTTTATTTTGTTGAACCGGATGAAGAGGGCGTGGTCACCCGATTTGGTAAATTTAACCGGACTACCTCACCGGGTTTGCATTTCAAATTTCCATCTCCTATTGAACACGCCGCCACACCCAAAATTCGTCAAGTACAGAGGGCGGAAATTGGATTCAGAGCTTCTGAGGGAAGGCCCATACAAAGAGTACCCGCCGAATCCCTCATGCTGACGGGTGACCAGAATATTATTGATATCAACCTTGTTGTTCAGTACCGGATCATGGATTCGGTAAAATACCTGTTCAATGTGCGTCGACCTCATAAACTGATTCGGGATGCCACTGAGACAGTCATTCGCGGAATTACCGGTAGCAAAAAGATTGATGAGGCATTGACCACCGGCAAGGCTGAAATTCAGGTTCTGGCCAAAGACCAGATTCAAGAGCTTCTAGATAGGTATGAATCCGGCCTGCAGATTGTGGCCCTTCAGCTTCAGGATGTACATCCTCCTGAGCAAGTTGAGGCCGCGTTCAAGGATGTTGTCAGTGCGAGAGAGGATAAGGAGCGGATGATCAACGAAGCCCAGGGTTACCGAAACACGATCATACCGGAAGCTCGTGGACAGGCCGCAAAAATTGTCCGCGAAGCAGAAGGTTACCGGGAACAAAATATCAAAAGAGCTCAGGGTGACGCCAATCGTTTCCTGCAACAATATGAGGAGTACAAAAAAGCTCCGGACATCACCCGAAAAAGAATTTATCTTGAAACAATGGAAGAAGTTCTGCCTAACATCAATAAATTCATTATGGAAAACAAAGGTAGCGGAGTATTGCCAGTTCTCCCTCTCGGTGGGAACCTGCTTGGAGGTAATAAATAAAAGTTATGAAACAAAATTCTCTGATTGCAGTCGGCGTTCTCGCCATCGTTGTTCTCTCTTCCTCCATGTTTACGGTCCAAATGACCCAGAACGCAGTGGTGTTGGAACTACAAAAACCTAAGGAGATCATCACAGAACCTGGGCTTTATTTTAAAATCCCCTTTTTCCAGAAGGTTCGGTATTTTTCCAGGCAATTGTTGGATAACGATTCAAATCCCGCAGAGGTTATTACTCGGGATAAGAAAAATCTACTGATTGATAACTTCACCATGTTCCGCATAGTGGACCCCTTGAAGTTCCTCGAAACCGTTCGTGGGGAACGAGGTGCAAGAGCCCGTTTGGATGATATTATTTACTCCGAATTGCGGGTTGAAATCGGCACACATGGTTTGCACGATATTGTCACCGAAACCCGGGACACTATCATGGATAAGGTCACCAAGGAGGCAAACATCAAAGCCGCAGAATACGGCATTGAAGTTGTCGAGGTGCGCATTAAACGAACCGACTTGCCGCCTGAAATCGCCAACTCCATTTTCAACCGGATGCGTACCGAACGTGAGCGGATCGCCATGGAATACCGGTCTGAAGGAAAAGAAGAAGCCACTAAAATTCGCGCTGAAACGGACAAGGAAAAGACCATTCTGGTTGCTGAGGCCTATAAGCAGGAACAGGCTATTCGAGGTGAGGGAGACGCAGTAGCAACCAAAATTTACGCCGATGCTTACAACAGGGATCCAAAGTTCTATTCCTTCATGCGTTCCATGGAAGCGTATAAGAAATCTTTAAAAACCGACACAACTCTCCTTATGTCTGAGGACTCCGATTTTCTGGGGTTCCTGAACAAGTCTAAATAAAGCTTCCTCCCTTACTGGAGTGGCAAAAGTCATGAGACATCCTTATTATATAAAGTGAAGACCGTTCTCTTTACTTATCAGGTGGCATGAGAATACTCATTGTGGGTGCGGGCATAGTCGGTTACAACCTTGCTCAGGAACTTTCCCAGGAAGGCCATGATGTAGCTATCGTGGATCAGGACCCGGAAAGAATCCGACGCATCGTTGACACGTTGGATGTTTTAGCTGTTGAAGGTAATGCCTGTTTACCCAGCGTACTCATAAGAGGGGGAATAAAATCCGCCGAAATGATGATCGCTGTCACCGAAAAAGATGAAATAAATTTACTCTCCTGTTTTCTGGCATCCCGTTTTAATGTTTCCAATCGCTTTGCAAGGCTCCGCAATATGGAGTTCACCGACAACAGCAAGGTTTTCACTCCAGAAGAGTTGTTTGTTGATCATGCCATTAACCCCGGTCAGATCATTGTCGAAACCATCTTAAAAATTCTTGAAACTCCCGGCGTAGTCAGTGTAGCTGAGTTTGCCGATGGCGAAGTTCTGCTTCGGGAATTCGATGTCCCGGAAAATGCCCCCATTGCCGGCAAATCTATTCAAGACATCCGCAGTATCACACAAATGGATTCGTTCCTGATTGTCGCCATCGTGAGGGATGGGGAGTTGGTCATCCCCAAAGACCAGGATATCATTCAAGCCGGGGACCGTTTTTATACTCTGGTCGACAAGGAATTTTTACCTTTTCTTCTTCCCATGCTGAATCGAACCCTGGACCAAGTAGAAAAAATCATCATTTATGGTGCCACATCTACCGCCATTCAGTTGGCCAAGGCCCTGGAAGAAGATCTACGCGATGTTTGTATCATAGAACCATCCAGAGAAAAAGCTCACCGAGCCGCAGACAAACTCAAACGAACTGTCGTCCAGCATGGTAGTGGTACTGACATGGATTTGTTTAATGAGATCAACATGAAGGATGCTGATTTTTTCCTGGCTCTTTCTCACGATGATGAAAATAATATTCTTTCTGCTCTTTTAGCCAAAAAGTATGGTGCAAAACGAGCTTTGGTCATCACCCACGACCCGGAATACCTGCCAATTCTGGATTCCATCGGAATGGACATCACCATCAACCCAAGACTTATAACAGTCAGTGGCATCCTGAAACATTTAAGAAGAGGCCGTGTCATGTCGGTCTTTAAGCTGATTGAAGATGCCGAGGTGATGGAAATCGGGGTCGATGAAGACTCTTCCATCGTCAACAAGAAAATATCCAAAATCAAATTTCCGAAAGATGCCATGATCGGTGCCCTCCTTAGAAAAGGCGAAATGCTACTCCCTGATGATGAGGTCACTTTAGAAGCGGGTGATTCGGTCATTGTGGTGGCACTGCCCGGAACCATAGAAAAAATCGAAAACCTGTTTGGCCGAAAAAGATCCTTCCTTCCCTTCCGATGAATATACGTGCAATCTTTAATGTAGTAGGAGTTCTGCTTGTACTTATTTCGGGGTTAACTCTGGCCCCTATAGGTGTTTCCATGTATTACGGACATGATCCCATTGAAGGTTACATGTCCGAAACCTCGGCATTCGAATGGACGTTTAGCCTCAGTCTGGTGTCTGGCTTGTTATTGTGGAAACTGTTTCCCTCTGGTTTAAATAAACTTCGGGATCGTGAAGGCTTTGCCATCGTCACTGCTTCCTGGCTATCCATATCCATGTTCGGAGCACTCCCTCTCTATTTAAGCGGGGCCTGCCCGGAATTCATCGATGCATTTTTTGAAAGCACCAGCGGATTCACCACCACCGGGGCATCCATTCTTCAGGATATTGATGCCGTGCCTCATGGCATCCTCTTTTGGAGAAACCTGATGCAATGGGTCGGGGGAATGGGAATCATTCTTCTTTCGCTAGCCATCTTTCCCATGCTGGGGATCGGAAGTTTCCACTTGTTCAAGGCAGAAATTCCCGGGGGCTCCACAGTAGAACAAACACAACCGCGCTTGGCCGAGACAGCTAAAATCCTATGGAAAACATATCTGGCTTTGACCCTTTTCGAAATTTTAGCTTTACGCTTTGCGGGCCTCAATTGGTTCGATGCAGTTTGCCATACCTTTTCCACAGTGGCGACAGGCGGTTTTTCGCCGCATAACGGGAGCATCGGCGTTTTTGACAATGTTTATATCGAGAGCATCATCATTTTTTTCATGTTCCTGGGTGGAATTAACTTTGCTCTACACTTTCAACTGTTTCGAAGAAATTTTGCGGCAATTTTCAAGAATCCCGAGTTCCAGGCATATTGCACATTACTTGTCGTGGGTATCCTGTTTGTGACTTGGGGTCTCACCCAGGTTTCCAATAATGGTGATGCTAGCCAGGCTTTTCGCAGTGCCGCATTCACGATGGTTTCTATCAATACCACCACAGGCTTTGTCACGGATGATTTCAATTTATGGCCGGAATATTTAAAACTTTTTGTTGTCGCTATCATGATGATAGGGGGTTGCTCAGGTTCCACCAGTGGGTCGTTTAAAGTAATTCGCTTTATCATTCTCTTAAAAATCATTATGCGGGAGCTAAAAAAGCTGATCTACCCGCGTGCCATTTTTCATGTCAAAGTTGGAGATAAAACCATTGACGCAGATGACCTTTCTAATGTTGCCGCTTTGACTTTTCTATTTATGGGACTTTCTGCCCTAGGAGGGATTCTTCTTTCTGCAATGGGTGTCGATCTCACCACAGCGTTGTCTGCAACAGTGGCGTCTTTGTTTAATATTGGCCCAGGTCTTGGCGATGTAGGCGCGATGGGAAATTTTTCAGAGATCCCAGCCATGGGGAAAGGCATCCTGATCCTATTTATGTTATTGGGAAGACTTGAAATATACGGGGTTATTCTACTTTTTCTGCCCATGACCTGGCGCAAATAATATTTGATTTTGCATAGTCAATAAACTAGAATTCTGCTTTCCCAACTAAAGCTTTACCCATTGTCAATCCTGAAACTTATAGGGAACAAATCGATTTTGGTTTCAGAAAAAATCAAAGGGAAAAGCCGGTCAAGGAAGTAACTTTCTGGTTTGGGGATTCTAGCCTTGCAATGATTTATTGAACTTAACTATCGGGTACTAAGTATCCCTGATTCGTAAAGGAATTTAAATAGAATGGAAACCGCTCCACTTAAAATCACAGAACTTGTCTTGCGAGATGCACACCAATCTCTTCTCGCAACTCGAATGCGAACAGAAGATATGCTTCCCATCGCTGAGAAACTGGATCAGGTGGGTTTTTTCTCCCTGGAAATGTGGGGAGGAGCAACCTTTGACACCTGCATTCGATTTCTTAATGAAGACCCTTGGGAACGCGCCCGGGCTCTCAAGAAAAAAATGCCCAGCACCCCGTTTCAAATGTTATTGAGAGGACAAAATGCCGTGGGTTACCGGCATTATGCCGATGATATTGTCGAACGATTTGTCAAACAATCGGTGGAAGTGGGAATCAATATATTCAGGATATTCGATGCTCTCAATGACTTTCGCAATATTGAAACCGCTGTAAAAACTGTTAAAAAATGTGGTGAAACGGTTGAAGGCTGTATCAGCTACACGGTAAGCCCGGTCCATAATATCGAGCTTTACCTGGAAATGGCCAAACGGCTGGAAAGTATGGGTTCTGATATTATCTGTATAAAAGACATGGCAGGTCTGCTAACCCCTGATGTGACCAAAACTCTGATTAGCGAAATTAAAAAGACGAGCAAGCTCCCGATCCATTTACACACCCACGCGACCACTGGACTGGTGGGCATGAATATGCAATGCGCCATTGAAGCGGGAGTAGATATGGTTGATACTGCCATTTCCTCGTTATCGATGGGAACTTCACATTATGCGACAGAATGTATAGTGGCGGCCCTTAAAGGTACCCCCAGGGACACGGGCTTGGACCTCAACCTCCTTGAGGAAATCAACGATTACTTCACTGAAGTGAAGAAAAATTATGCGGAGTTTGAAAGTGACTTCAAGGGCGTGGATATAAATATCCTTAAGTCACAAATTCCCGGTGGCATGATTTCCAATATGGAAAATCAGTTACGAGAACAAAACGCCCTCGACAAGCTCGATGAAGTTCTGAAAGAGGTTCCCCGTGTGCGAAAAGACATGGGTTACCCTCCCCTTGTCACCCCAACAAGCCAGATTGTAGGTTCCCAGGCGACCCTGAACGTATTGACGGGGGAACGTTATAAAGTGATCACTAAAGAAACACGACAGTGTCTGTTAGGAAATTATGGCAAACTGCCTGCGCCTATCGATGAAGAACTGATGAACAAGGTTTCTGAAGATGGAAAGGTTACAGACTGCCGTCCCGCTGACCTGCTGGAACCGGAGTGGGACACGGTTTGTAAGGAACTGGGTGATAAATACACCAGCGAAGAAGATCGGTTGACTTATGCCCTCTTTCCAAAGGTAGCCCTGAAATTTTTTGAAACCCGGGGCAAACCACAGCCAAAACCCGTTGCAACAGCTCCTGCGCCATCAGGAACTTCGGCACCTGCTCCGGCAGTCAGCACCGCTCCAGGAGGTTCAGCCGTATACAGTGTACGTGTCAATGGCAAAGATTTTACTGTTGAAGTTTCTACCGGAGGGGCAATTGGTACATCTCCGGCACCAGCACCAACCTCTGCACCAGCACCATCCGTCGCACCGGCACCCAGCGCTGGAAGCGGTTCTCCCTTGATAGCACCCCTGCCAGGGTCCATTTTCTCCATGAAATGCAAAGAAGGGGATGCCGTTAACGAGGGAGATACTGTTCTAGTTATGGAATCCATGAAAATGGAATCCGAGGTCAATGCCCATCGATCTGGAACCATTCAAACTGTCCTGGTTAAGGAAGGCGATAGTGTACAAACCGGAGACGAACTGGTTATTATAGGATAATGGAATTCAGTTTTAGCGCCTCCGCTACCAAGATATTAACCACTACAGGATTTTCTCATCTGGCGATAGGCGATGCGCTAATGATTCTGGTTGCCTGTCTTCTGATCTACCTGGCTATCTGGAAAAAGTTCGAACCGCTTTTACTCCTTCCTATCGGATTCGGATGCCTGCTTGCCAACATTCCCATGAGTATGATGGCGAACACCGATGCCGGAGGACTGCTCAACTTTTTCTATCAAGGTGTCAAACATGAGGTGCTTCCACCTTTAATTTTTCTTGGTGTAGGAGCACTGACCGATTTTGGCCCGCTACTGGCCAATCCTACAACCCTGCTTCTGGGTGCGGCTGCACAGGTAGGTGTCTATATTACTCTCATTGGCGCAGTCCTCCTGGGGTTCAATATGCAAGAGGCAAGTGCTATTGGCATCATTGGCGGTGCAGATGGACCTACATCTATTTTTATAGCCAGTAAATTGGCTCCACATCTGCTCGCTCCAATTGCCGTGGCCGCTTATTCCTATATGGCCCTGGTTCCGCTTATCCAGCCTCCCATCATGAAACTTTTTACCACGGAGCAAGAGCGGAAAATAAAAATGGAACAATTACGGCCAATATCTCAAACGGTCAAGATTCTTTTTCCCGTTGTGGTGACCATCGTCTGTTGTTTGATGTTGCCCGGCGTCACCCCACTTTTAGGAATGCTGATGCTGGGCAACCTGTTTCGCGAATCTGGGGTTACAGCACGCTTGCATGAAACTGCAGAAACACATTTGATCAACATCGTTACCATCTTATTAGCGCTGGCAGTGGGTTCCTCCATGACCGCTGAATCATTTTTACGGATTGAGACCCTTAAAATTATTGTATTGGGCTTGCTGGCTTTCAGTTTTGCTACAGCCGGGGGATTAATTTTCGGAAAAATTATGTGTAAAGCCACTGGGGGCAAGGTGAACCCGCTTATAGGTTCGGCAGGGGTTTCGGCAGTCCCTATGGCGGCACGGGTTTCCCAGAAAGTTGGATCGGACGCAGACTCTTCTAACTTTTTACTTATGCACGCAATGGGGCCGAATGTCGCCGGTGTCATTGGAAGTGCCGTGGCGGCAGGAGTATTCATCTCCCTGTTCGGAGATGTCCCGCCTTCAGAACCACATGCCGCCATCGCTGATATCGTTGGTACGGTAGAACCTGGAATCAGAACCGCTATATCCCAAGTTGCTGGAATAGCCGCCGGGAGCAATTGAGTAAAGCTTTAGTTGGGACTAATTATTGCTCGTAATAAATTTTTTATAAAGTGAGCCCAACGTCACGTTGGAAGGAAAATTATGGAAGCGTCTTTTCTTGCAGCAGTAAAAGTTTCTATTCTCGCCATGGTGGTGATTTTTACTGTTCTAATTATTTTGATCTTTACCATAAAGCTATTGGTGAAGTTAATTCCTTACGTGGCTCCGCCTCCTGCTCCTCCACGCCATCAAACCGTATCTGCTACCAGTAGTGATCAAGAAGAGCATATTGCCGCCATTACAGCAACCCTTGCCATACACTTGGGAAAATCCCCTAGCGAATTCCGTATCGTCAATATTTCTCAGAACTAGGCTAATTTTCCAACTGGCTAATTATTTTCTGGAGTAGTCGATTGTGTTGCTTGGGGTAGGTTATCCGTGATTGGAGCTAGAATTTCCTGCGGGGTTTGCAGAATTCCCTGAAATATTCCCATTACCCGTTTCCCCAAAGATGTAAAAGGAATCATTGTAATATCAGGATCATTAAAATCTCCTTTTACGGTGTAATAGGTTTTAAGTATGCTTTTTTCATCCCCCCCAGTAATGATTTTCCCCACCAGGGGAATTTGGGTCAAAAACCGGTCAAGCCCTGCCAAGGGAGCAACACCAACCACCGTGTCCATTTGATTTTTACCCAGGTCAAAACTACCCACTATCGAGGTCCTTCTATTTTCAGTTTCGACCACAAAATTCTGGGTTTCAAAAATTCCATTTTTAGCAACAAAATCACCTGAGATTTGTTTAAAGGGTGAAGGGACCTCCTTTTCCGCAGGGTTTGCTGGAGGGATTGAACTGAACAGCCTGCGAATTCCTCTTTTAAGTTTTTCCTGATTTATATTTCCAGATTGGATATCCAGGGATAAATTCCCGTGCATGGACATAAATATTTCCCTCCAATCCTTTCCCCTGCCGTTCAGTTGGGCATCAACCGTCTTCACCTTTCCACTCAAACTATTTGCAAAGATATCACCAAAAAAACTGAACAGGTTCTTTGTCTCCAGATCCTGAGCCTTAACACTTGCCTTAAATTGCCCAACACCCTGTTCATTAATTAATATCTGCCCGCCGCTTTTTATAGATTTGTTGGAATTATAAACCAAATCCTTCACTTCAATTTTTCGGTTGCCAAGTACTATGTTTCCGGCAACATGATCTAGGGTAAAAAGCTTATAGTCCAATTTATCCAGGTTAAATATTATCTCTCCTTTTCCTGTAGCAAAAAATTCAGATTGGTTCAATTGGTCTATAAGAGAGATTTCATCGCTTTGCGGTTCAGGAAAAAATTCATCAATATTCAGTCTCCCTCCATTTATATTCAGATTCAGAGTGGAGGAATCTCCTCTTTGATAAACACCAGAAAATTCTACATCGCTTTCATCGGAACTAATATTTCCAGAACGAATGTCCAGACGGTTTTCTTTAAATTTCAGGCTAGCATCAACCTTCAAGGGTGATAAAAAGTTTTTCGGCCGGACCTTCAACCCTTTCATTTTCATGTGCCCTTCAAATCTTGAATCCTCAAGATTATTTAAGTTGCCGGTACCTATAACCTTGAAGTCTGTGGTCCCATCCATTTCTGCATCAAGAAATCGAAAAAACTGCCGGGAAGGATAAACTTGAAAATTTTCCGATGCCAGACTGATCGAAAATTCCGGGTTATCAAGATCAGGAATTTGAGCGGTTCCTGATACCCGGTTCCCTCCCAGTTCATAAGACCACTTGTTGATGGCAATACCCTTATTTTTAGTGACCCTCCCTTTGGCCTTGAATTTATTCAAGGCGTTAGGACGTTTTTCCAAAAACCCTGGAATTTGATATCCAACCTGTGCCAGATCCGCTTGATGTTCAAACTTGAAGGAGTCCATATTCCCATTTAAGTTCAGGGAAACGTGTGCAGAACCTTCATAGTTGAAGTCCTTAAATATGGGGATATCCTTTAAATCGGTATTTACCAGTTCAGGAAAATTCAGGCGGATAGCATATTCCAGTTTCTTGATATTTTTTCGGTCAATTTCCCCCTCTAACTGAAATGGCGAATCTCCATATCGGCCGTTCCAGTTTTCCAACCTAATTTTTCCATCTCCATAAGAGATATTTCCGTTAAGGTCCATCATGGCTTGCAACCGATCTGGATATTTCATGGAAAGATTTTTCAACTCAATTTCCCCCCACTCCTTTTCCATTTCAGACTGAGTAGGATCACCCTGTGACCTGTATTTCATTATTAGTTCGCCCGAGGTAAAATCCAATCCTTCTTTCAAACCCACCAGAGCATCTTCTGAATCATCAGATAACACATAGGGTAAATCGCTTGAAACAAGTTTGTAGGTAGCTGACATCTTTTCCAAAGGCACACCATTGCTGAATCCCATTTCCCCATTCATATTTGAAAATGAACTTTTAGAAAAGCTACCAGAAAGATTGTCATACTTAATAACTGGAATCCATGAAGCATCTTTGCGTTTGTCCGCTTCTGGAGTATGGGTGTAAATAATATTTCCATTCAGGTTTTTCAACCTAGGCTCAAATCCCTTTTCATTTAAAGAAACATTTTGTAATCCAATGTTTCCGGTGATCGCCAATTTTTCAAAATCATCTATTGGGCCCTTCATACTCAGCCCGACTTTGGCAGTTCCCTTAAAGTCCTCGTAATCAGAAAGGGTTTCTAATAAAGCATGTTTCTTGAAAACCCGTTGAAGCGTCCCATAAAACTGATCCATTTCCACTTCATTTTCGACTTTAAGATCTAACACAGGGTGCGTCATAAAGTCATTGATGGTGCCGTGAACATTGGTGATGGGTTGATTTTCATACCTGGCTTTAGTGATGTGCAGACTGGTATCGCCTTTACCCACCTTAAAAGTTCCCGTCACATTCTGCAGTGCTGGCAAGGGTGCCTGCCAGTCCACGTGCTTCATTTGTAGTTCAGTGGAAATTAATCCCCGGTTTTTCTCATGGGCCAATTCGCGAAGCTGATTCAAACTCCCTTCAAACTTCAAAGATTTTATGCTTATCGAACCATTTTTAAACCTGGACTGCACCAGGGAATGATATTCCTTAGGAAAAAACTTTAATGGAAGGTAGTCGGCACTTTTATTAATCTGGAAAGAATCTGTAACGAGGTCAATGGTTACCGAAGGATCTTTGGAAAGAAAATCCGCCAGAGAAGCTTTGGCCGTAAACTTAAATGGACCCGATTCAGTTTTCAATTCTTCGATATGAAGGGAATCTTTATCGAGGGAGACTTTGTATTCCAATCCACCACGATGAGGCATGCGGGCATCCCTCAACATTGCGCGCCCTTTTTCCAATCTCGAAGAATATTTCAACGTACCCTGCGATTTCATGGCACCACCAAGATTTCCTGAAAAACTGGAGTCTAAAGACAACCAGCTGTCTTTCGGAGTTTTGGCCAGCACTTTTTTCAAATAGGGTTGAAAATTTGAAACATTCAGCTCCTTAACTCGAACTTTGCCATTGATGGAAATACCCGTAAAACCCTGGTTTTCTGAAAAGTTGTCGAACGCTCCAGAAACCTGAAAAGCAGTCGGTGCACCGGAGTTTGGAATTTCCCCCTTTAAAGTAAACTGAAATGGGGTATCAAGAAGGTTTTTCCGCACAGAAAAATGAATATGCTCCAAGTCCAATGGAAGCGGGTCCTCAGGGGAACGATTAAAATAATCAATAAAATGTACTGCACCATCTTCTACCATGAGTTGGTTCATGAGACTGGCAGTTAGAACTTTAAATAAATTGCTTTCCGCAGGCTGGGTGATCCACTTCTTCACATTCCCTAAACTAAACCTTCCTCTCGCATCACGTACTATTCGGAGGGAGGCCCCCTGGACAATGATTTCCTTGACCTCAACACGCTTGTCGAGTAACGGTAATAATTTGACGACCACCCATACACTGCGCGCTGTCAGTTCCGATTCCTTCGCCCTTGGAGATTTGACCGAAACATCTTTTAGATGGATACTCAGGCCACGGACAATATCCATTTCCGCATCACCAATTTTTACTTGGCGCCGGGTCAACTCCTCAAGTTTCTCTACAGCCAGTAATTTGAGTTCTCCCAAATTACGTAACTGATAATAGGCCAAAGAAAAAATGGAGAAGACGGCAAGAGTTAAGGTAAACAGGGAATAGAAAATGATCCTTTTTCGGGAAATCGGCATATAAGGTTTACGGATTGCAGAAAAAGGTTAAAATAGCCTTCGCGGTAATTTCGCGGGAGCGAAAATCTTTTCTAGAAAATTGTAGCGAACCGGTCCGTAACCGCATAAGAATCAACAATGGGCACATCTATATAAACCCATTAATTTCATAAAGTTATAGAGCATTTAGGAGCTTTCGTCCAGAAAAAAGCCCGGAGTATAGTCATTACGCTTTGGGGACAGGCTCCTTTTCACCAAAAATGAAACCTAAAGAACAAACTCTGATTGTTGGAATTAATTCGATTCGTGAGGCGCTGTTAGCCTCTAAGCGCCATTGTTCTCGACTAATTATCGAGCAAGGAAAAACCCCGCCAAGGATTCAGGCTGTGGTCAAATTGGCCCAGGAAAAACGAATTCCTATCGAAACCTTGTCCAAAGGTGAATTCCAGAAAAAGTTTCATCAGCATGTTCACCAAAGCATAGCTGGGTATTTTTCCTCTATTCCTACCCTTGAATTGGAAGACCTGATCGCAACCGCATTTCAATCAACTTCTCTTCCCACAATGGTTATTCTGGATGGAATTCAGGACCCACAAAACTTAGGAGCAATCATCCGCTCTGCAGAGACCCTGGGAATTCAAGGACTGATCCTGCCTAAACATGGCACACCCGCCTTAAACGAAACCGTGGCTAAATGTTCTTCGGGAGCGATAGAGTATCTGCCCATCACATGGGCCACAAATTTAACCCACTGTGTGGAACAACTTAAAGAAGCTGGGTTCTGGGTTGCGGGAGTTGTACCCGATGGGGAAATACCTTGCTACCAGTACAAATTCGATACCCCGTTAGCATTGGTCATTGGAGGAGAGGAAAAAGGAATTAGACCTTTGCTAAAAAAGTCATGCGATGTCACGCTAACAATCCCCATGAAAGGCCAATTGCAATCCTTGAATGCGGCATCAGCCAGTGCAGTGGTCTTTTATGAAAATTTACGTCAAAAAAGTTTGCGGAATACAGCGAAAGAGTAAAGCGGAAACCCCAATCTTAACGCAGAATAAAAGGGGTTTAGCGCAACTTAAAGTCGATTGTAGGATCGCATACGACGCAAGGCAGCTTTTCTTTTTTTCTTAGCTTCCTTTTGTTTTCGTTTTTTCTTTACGGAAGGCTTTTCATAAAACCGCCGACGCTTGAGTTCTTTCAGCAGGCCTTCCTTAGTCATTTGCCTTTTCAAGACTTTTAAGGCTTTCTCAACTTGATTTTGGTAAACTGTTACTATCAAAAATCTCTCCTTTCTACCCTGATTTTTTTAACAGGGGTGAACAACTGTTTTAATGGGACAACATAACACTTTGCTACCAAATCTCCGGCACCAAAACTTCCGCCATCTGACGGAAAAGCCATCTTGCGTGAAGCCTGCGATTATCAACAAAAATACACCCAAAGTCAATACCTCAATAAAATGAAACCCTGTCTCGTGACCCAAACCCTTCGATTCGCCCTTGCAACCTTGTTTTTATGTGGGTTATTGGTATTCCCAGGTAAGGGAAATTCCGAAGAATTTGCGGTGCCAAATCACGGGTCCCCTTATCGAAATCTGGACGATCTGGACATTGGCCAAATCCTTCATATCCCTACGGGAACAATTGTCAGCATGACTCAGATGATGGATTCCGTTTCGGCCTCCCGAGTTATTTATATTGGAGAAACGCACGACAACATGGAAGCCCACAAGGTGCAGTTGCAAGTCCTCCAGCATCTATCAGAAAAATATCAGGTGGCGATTGGGCTGGAAATGTTTCGCCGCTCGAGTCAGGAAAGCTTGGATCTATGGAATCAGGGTAAGCTTCCAATCCGGGAATTTAAAAACCTCTTCCACGCAAATTGGGGTGGGGGTTTTGGCCTCTATCAACCTATTTTTGAATTTGCCAAATCTCGCAGTCTACCTTTAATCGGACTCAAATCCGCCCGTGAGGTTGAAAACCATTTCCGTTCAGGAGACCCAGCTCCCGGCAATACACTTTATCCAGAAATCGATGACACAGATCCCTATCACCGGGCTTTCTCTCTTTCTGCATTCGGGGGCCACCGTGGCACCGCCAAGGCACTGGAAAAACCTTATCGGATGTTATTGTTGTGGGAAGAAACCATGGCCCAAACTGTGGCGGAGTTTTTACGCGATCCCAAAAATAAAGATAAAAAACTGGTGGTACTTGTAGGTGGATTTCATGTTCAATATGGATTCGGCATCCCAAAACGTGCTTACCGAAGAATTCCGCACAAATATTCCATCATTCAACCGAGTATCACTGAAATTCCCGATAACCTGAAGGATCGGGAAATGACGGTAGAAAAAGTTTCCATCCCTCTTTACTCTTCAGATTTTGCCTGGAAAGTGGAATACAAAGTTCCCGCTAAAAATAAAGTTAAGCTGGGAGTTCGGCTTGCTCAGAAAAAGGAGGGTGGTGTGCTCATTAAATCTGTTGCAGAGAATTCCAACGCCCAAAGGGCCGGCATAAAAACGGGGGACCTTCTACTCAGCATGGATGGCAAAACTCTAACCGGGGTCGAGGATATTTTGGAACAACTACAAACCAAAAATTTCAACGACAGGTCTATATTCCACCTTCAACGTGGAAATCAAATGCTCACGGTTGAAATGGTATATAAAAAATCAAAACTTTAAACCCTGCCTTCATCATTACCAAATAAGCGCAATATTAAACCTCACCAATTTGTCGGTTTAAAGTAGTGCCGCTTCAAGAGTTTTTCGAAATAAATCAAACCTGGGGTTGAGCCTTACGGCTTCCCTGAAGTGAGTGACGGCTTCTTGCGTTTCTCCCTTTTGGAATAGAACATTACCAAGACTAAAATGTGCAAGAGCATAGTCAGGGTTTATTCCAATAGCTTTCCTGAAGTGAACAATGGCTTCATCCGACTTCCCATTCTGAGCCAAAGCTATTCCTATATTCGTGTGCGGCATTGCCAGGCCAGGGTTTACTCTTATGGCTTCTTTGAATTGAATAATAGCTTCCTCCAGTTTCCCTGTTTTAGCTAAAGTCGTTCCAAGATTACTATAGGCCAAAGCGTTGTCAGGGCTAATTTTAATAGCTTTCCTGAAATGAGTGATCGCTTCTTCCATTTCACCTTTATAAAGCATTGCCGATCCAAGATTAATGTAGGCCAAGGAATTATCAGGTTTCACCCTAATGGCTTCTTTGAAATAAACTATGGCTTCATCAGATTCATTTACTTTTCTTAGAACATTTCCAAGATTATTAT
>Ga0233434_1001933_pt1 | contig 19060 bp, 9 predicted proteins | sample SI_122_August201_4_FD_182738 | JGI IMG/M metagenome (GOLD analysis project Ga0233434, IMG submission 182738) | Seawater microbial communities from Saanich Inlet, British Columbia, Canada - SI_122_August2016_120_MG | ecosystem: Environmental > Aquatic > Marine > Inlet | place: Canada: British... | reverse complement strand
AAGTCCAGGCGTTCCTTGATATTGACCGAATACGCCGTGTTGGCCAGCGTCGCCCCCATCTGCTCAGCAATCGACATAAAGAGATTGTTGAACACCTCGAGCATGATGGGGTCTGCCTTTGTCCCCACCGCCGCATGACGATTCAGCGGCACCGTCCGCTGCAAAATCAGATGACCATATCGATTCAGTCTCGCTTGCCAGCCCACTTCCAGGACCGTCGTAGCCGTCGCCTCGCGGATGATCGCCGGTCCATCCACGACCTGACCGGAGTGCATGGTGTCACGATCGAACAAGGGCACCCGTTGGCGACGCCCATTGATCCACATGGACACAACCTCAAGCGGTTCGCCTGGGCCATCAACGGCCTCAATCGGTTGATCGGACACCTGAGCGGCGCCGCCGACAACCTCCACACTGAGCGCCTCAATCACCAAGACACGCTCTCCTGCCGAAAAACCATACCGCGATCTATGCGCCGCATCGAAGCGCTCACGCATCTGCCTCTGGGTGCCAAATTCGACCTCCAGAGGTAGTAGTGACCCGGCGTAGCGCAGGTGAGCCCGTCGCTCTACACGGATAGCCTCTGCAGCGATACCCTGGCTTCTAACCTCATCACGAGCTTGAACGACCATCTGCTCCAGCACCTGCGTAGCAGCGTCGGTTTCGTCAATGTCGCCTTCGAATTGCCGTTCACGCAGCGCGCGGACCTCAGCGAGTCCCATTCCATACGCTGACAGGACCCCCGCCAGCGGATGCAGGAAGACAGTCTCCATACCCAGGGCGTCAGCCACGAGACATGCATGTTGGCCGCCAGCGCCACCAAAACAGTTGAGTGTGTATTGGGTCACGTCATAGCCACGTTGCACGCTGATCTTCTTGATCGCATTCGCCATGTTCTCCACTGCAATCCGTAGGAAACCTTCGGCCACTTGCTCGGGACTCATGAGCGCATTCCCTGTCTCGGTGGCAATCTGAGCCGCCAGACGGTGGAACTTCTCGACAACGACATCGCCATCGATCGGCTCGTTGGCCTGTGGCCCGAAGACTCTGGGAAAGTGGCTGGCATTCAGCTTACCCAACATCACATTGCAGTCCGTCACAGTCAGGGGCCCATTGCGACGATAGCAGGCAGGCCCCGGATCTGCCCCGGCTGATTCGGGGCCGACCTGAAAGCGCCCATCCTGAAAGCTCAGGATCGAACCACCCCCGGCGGCGACGGTGTGGATATTCATCATCGGCGCCCGCATGCGCACGCCGGCCACTTGGGTCTCAAAACTCCGTTCATAAGCACCGGCGTAGTGACAGACATCCGTTGATGTCCCACCCATGTCGAAACCGATCAGTCTGTCGTAGCCAGCCAATGCCCCCGTCTTGACCATTCCCACGACGCCGCCAGCGGGGCCCGAAAGAATTGCGTCCTTGCCCTGAAAGAGAGCCGCATCGGTCAGTCCGCCATTCGATTGCATGAACATCAAGCGCTCGCAGCCGCCGCGGTCAGCAGCCAACGCACTACGTACCTGATTCACGTAACGACGCAAGATGGGACTCAGGTAGGCGTCGACAACGGTTGTGTCGCCGCGAGAGACCAGCTTCATCAGTGGCGACACGAGATGACTCGTGGAGATCTGTCCGAACCCAGCGTCCTGCGCCAAATCGGCGACGCGTTCTTCGTGCACGGGATTGCGATAGCCATGCATGAAGGCAATGGCCACACTATCGATGCCATCTGCTTTCGCCCGGGCCAAAGTGATCCGCACCGCATCCTCGTCGAGAGGGGTGACCACATGTCCATGTTGGTTGAGACGCTCCGGGATCTCGGCGACGCGCTCGTAGAGCAACTCTGGCAGAGTGATATTGAGATCAAAGAGCCGCGGACGATTCTGGTAGCCGATCCTGAGCAGATCACCAAAACCCGCTGTGATCAGAAGCAGGGTGCGATCCCCCTTGCGTTCGAGCAGGGCATTCGTCGCCACCGTCGTCCCCATCTTGACGGCTTCGATCGTACCCGCTCGAATCGCGTCACCCTCTGCCACCCCAAGAAGATCTCTGATGCCCTGAACGGCAGCGTCCTGATACTGTTCGGGATTCTCAGACAGCAATTTGCAGGTCTGGATTCTGCCATCTGGAGACCGACCGACGACATCCGTAAAGGTGCCACCGCGATCAACCCAGAATTGCCACATTGGATTGATCTCCACTGGGGGCGAACTATTACTCACGCTCGGCACGAGGAGTCTTCACGTAGTATGCGCCTTCGGAGATCCTAAGTGGGCAAGTCTGGCGGGCCAGCATACCCAATGCTCTCCCAACCAGCCACATCTCCGCCCTTTTCCCGATAGAGAGCAGGATATAGGCGCAACGATCGATCCTCGAAAGGCAATTCGATACGTCGCCCTCCCTCAGCAGCGGAGCGCACAAAGGCCATGGCCACTTCCAAAGCATGGGCGTAGTCAGCCCCACTCGAGGGTGGGTCCTCGTCTGTCTCGTGGGCATGAATTAATGACTCGATGCGGCCGCTGAACATCTGATTCTCGGGTGGAGGGCCCTCCAGAAACTCCGGAAACACGGGACTCAGACTGGCCCCTTTGCCTTGCAACAACACCGGCTGTGGCGAGGACAGAAAAACCCGCCCCTCCTCGCCTTCGACGGCCAGAAAACTACTCGGACGATTCTGTTTTTCCGGGGGCGCCGGGATGTCGCATTCGATTCCACCAGACAACCCGACGCGGCCATAGGCGGGACAGTCCTTCTCTACATCGGGCCCGTGAGGATAGGCAACGTATCGCGGGATGGGATCCAGGGTGTGACCTTCGACCCAGTCGACGTCCATTCCCGTCACCATACGCAGCGCCGAAAGCTGCACACATCCGCCTCCCGACACTTCCACCGGCAGACCGACGGGAATGGTCGCGCCCGTCAACGCCCCGATATTCCCTGCCTTGATCCAGTCAATGACCTGCGGCATGTACGGTGTGATCCAGCGCGACTGCCCACACCCGAACAACGTGCCCCGCTCACGACAGACACGGACGATCTCATCTGCATGGGACAACTCAACAGCCAGCGGCTTCTCGCAGGAGACAACGCGCACACCCGCCTCGGCACAGGCGAGAACGATTGGACGATTCTGGCCGACGGGAACAATGGCCGAGACGATATCGGGTACTTCCTGAGCAAAAAGATCTTCAACCGAGTCGAACACAGCCTTGGCGCCGAAGTGATCGGCAAAGGCTTGTCGGCGGTCTTTTGCCTGATCCACAAGTGCGATGATCTCGCAATCGGGATGGGCAGCGTAGGCCTGCATGTAGAAGCGTCCCCACGTGCCCGCTCCTCCGACAACGGCGACTCTGTATTTGGCCACGGGCAAGCTCCGGTCACGGCATCAGCAGTGCAATCGATCGAGCCACAAAACTACTCAATTGAACAATTGAAGCACATGCCAAATCCACGCCAACCTTCACTGCGCTGCGCAGAGCCTTGATCGGAGCGGGAGACGCGTACGGTCTTCACTTTGCGCTTCTATATCCGGAGGTATATCAGTGCCTCAGGGAGGGCTTCAACACCCGGCACAACGGCAGGATCACGAGCACACTCACAGCGATCACTTTAAGGGCCACACTCACCCCGTACAGATCGCTGACCACACCAAAGAGAATCGGTGATATGGCGCCCGCGCCGATCCCCAAGGTGTAATAGAGTCCGTAGGCTCGCGCCTGCCTTGCGCCATCGACGAAATCGCCGACTGTGCCATACAGCACCGAAGAGGTGCCATTGAGCGCGATGCCAAATACTGGCAGTGCGATCAGAGCTTGCTGCAAGGGCAGGACGATGATCGCCGCCATGAGTCCAGCAGTTGCCAACTCAGTGAGAATTACCGTGCGCAGGATACCTACTCTCTCGGCGACGAAGCCGCAGACCAGCTTGCCTGCCGCACCACCGGCGAAGACAAGAGCCAGGGCAAAGCCAAGCGTCTCCATAGCGGCCCCCTTGTCGATTAACAGAAAGGGCACAAAGGTGAGGAACCCCATGCGGACGCCGCTGTCGATCATGCCGATCGCAGCAAGCGTCGAATAGCCACGCGAATCAGTAATCCCCCAACCTGAACTCGTAGCCGACGGTGTGTCTTGAGGCCGAGTCTCTACCGATGAGGAGGGGACAACGGCTCTGTGTTGCGTCGACTTGGGAAGGAGGAGGAACACGAAGAACGCGGCGACCACGGCGAAAAGTCCGTAACCAATCGTACTACTTGGCCAGCCATAGGCAGCCGCTGCAGCGGCCACTGCGGCGGGAGCCGCAACTTTTCCCAGATCACCGGTGAAGTTGTAGGTCCCAAGGGCGGCACGGCGTTTGGCACCTGCATAGGCGCGTGAAATGAGACTGGACACAAGAGGATGTTGTGTGCCGCCACCAAGGCCGGCGATCGCTAGGAACAGGAGAAGACTCAGAAAACCATCCGCCCATCCCAACAGAATGAAACCGACACCGGCAACCACGGTTCCCCAAGCCAGGATGGCACGCTCGCCGTAGCGTTCGGCAAGGATGCCGGCGGGAACCTGAAAGGCCGCCATCGTCCCCGACATGACCATCTTGAGAGCGCCCACTTCCGCATGGTTCAGGGCGAAAGCCGCAGCCCACAAGGGTAGCAATACATAGACACAATCGGTGAAGCCGTCGTGAACGAAGTGAGCAAAGCCACCGACGGTGAGAATTCTCCGCCGGGGATTCGAACCGTCACTGTCTCCGTTTGGATCGCTATCTGGCATGTTCCCTAACCTAGGCATAGCGGCAGCTTCGTGTCAGAACGCCGACTCGACGTCACGTTCTTTTAATGGCCGAGGTCTTACTTCAGGATTGAGCCCTACCATGGTCTCTACCATATCTTGCCCCACAGCCGAGACGATGACTACTACCCTGCCAGGATCGACAACACCAGAGCCCACCGTGTCCGACACGCCCACCGTTACAGAGCCTGCAACAGAGACTGAAGCAAACAACGAGCAGGTCGCCGAGCATCATACACAGACGCGTCGCCAGACCCTGGCTGCCATGGCGTCCTATGAGACGCTCGAGAGCAAGACAAAGGCTGCGAATCCGGCTCGACGCCACAAGACATGGCAGGAGAGTGTCTTCGAGTGGATCGGTGCCGATGAAGGGGCCCAGGATGCCTATCGGCTCCTTCTGTTACGTCTTGATCGCTATCAGGACGTCCTCATGCATCGCCGACTCTGCCGTTCCGGCGGCGACTATCGCAGTGTGATGCGAGGCCTGGCCGCCCTTGCTCACCATCATCACAAGTGGATTCGACAACCAGAAGGCTGGACGTCACAGGTCGAGCACAATGGCAAACCGCAACGGGTCGATCAGTTCTCCTCCCTTGCACGCCATCTGCTGGCAAAGTACGACGTGCCAACCTTCCTGGATGAGGCGTGGTTTGCTGATCACAGCGACGAGGCACTGCAACAGCAGCAGTGGTTTATCTCGGTCGGTTCGGGTGGCAGTGTCCGCGATCTGGATACCCCCGTGCACCTCACGCGGCGGATGGCGCATGAGTTCATGCTGCGCAACAATCGCGAGTCCATTGCCCACAACCTTCGTTGGGTCCAGGTGCTGGGGATGGGTGGTGATCAGGTCACGGCACGCGCGGTACAGAGCACTCGGCTTGGGCGACACCTGGATCACGACGAGTTCTGGAACACGGTGGTGCTCTTTCTCGCCAGCAATCCGATGATCGACCCAACCCTCGTGGGCCCTGTGATCGACTACGTCCACCACATGCGCTTCGCGCCTCGTCGCATCGTCAGAGAAGGTGGCGGCGTTGATGAGGCTCCTCCGCCGCAACCTGATTTCACGATGAAGGGGCGCAGTGCGACGAAGTTGCTGCGCCAGGTGGAGGCCTGGCATGGTCACCTTGCACGTGTCAGTGACGTCGTCTTCCAAAGCTGGCAGACCTGTGGTCTGCGTCCTTACGAATTAGAGGACGAGACACCAGAGGTGGGCAAGGTTCGCTGGACCGTCCAAGAACTAAAATCCAGCTGGGAACTGGCAGCGGAGGGCACAGCTATGGGACACTGCGTTGTGTCCTACTCCGACCAGTGTGCCGATGGCCAAACGTCCATTTGGTCTATTGGACTTCAAGGTGAGCAGGACGAGGAGCGCGAGGGAATTCTGACCGTCGCGGTGGATCCGCAGAAGAGAGCTGTCACTCAGGCTCGCGGCAAATACAACATGCTGCCGAATCAGGCACCCCGTTCAGCACAGGCGCAGAAGGCGGCAAGTGCAGGATACATGGAGAAGATCAACCGCTCCGCCTACATCCTGCAACGTTGGTGTGAGTATGACCGACTGCGCCGTGAAGATTGATGGCACCATGTGGCGGACACACAATGTGCAGGCGGAATCTCGACCTCCTGAAGGTACCGAACGTAGGGTTCGCCCTATAGACGTGATTGAGACTTCCGCAACGCTAGAGGCTCGACCAATACGTAGCCTTCACAAAGAGCACATTCGTGCCGGCATCGCTGAAGGTGTTACCCAGATTACTCAGAGGCCGAAGCCGCGGCCTGCCAGACCGGTCGCCGCGGTTCTGAGACCAGACCAGAAACAACGTGCTGCCCGGACGATACTCCCAGCGCAGCACGAGGTTGCTTCGCAGCGAACGACGACGAAAATCGGGATTGCTCTCAGGCTCTGTGACTTGCGTGAACTGATATGAGTTGGCTTGTGCCAGCTCCTTGAAATGCTTGAAATCGCCCACCGTGACAAAGGGCTGGACGTTCGCCTCCAGGCTCAGTCGTGGACTGAGAATGATGTTGGCACGCGTCGTGAAGTCGAGGGTCTTGCTTCCGAGTTCACCGTAGATGTAGTGATCGGTTGCACCGTCTTCATCATCATCGACGTTGCTGATCCACTGGGCATCAGCGTGGTTCCAGCTATAACTCGGCCTCAGACGCACCTCAAGCGACGTGCTGGGCCGCAGCGTCAGTCCACCTCTGAGACTGCGCGTTGAACTGCCCGCGCTGTCCGTGCTCCAGCTGAAGTTCACCCAGCCACTGGTTGGCGCACGCCAGTCGCTCTCGACTGAGACCCAGTAACTGTCGGATGCCGGCGTGGCGATCAGCGGACCGCCTCGTGTATCGCGATCGTCGCTGGCACCATACCGGTGTGTGTAACCGCCACCAAAGCCCCAATAATTCAGGAGCTGCCCCCAGCCACCCGCCTCAACTGCATCTTCAAGGACGACATCGTCGAAGTTGGAGCGACGCCAGCGCTCCAACCATAAGTCGCTTGTGCGGAAGATCTTCCACGGCTCTCTGTTATCTAACTCGAGCTCGAGTCTTGGGTGATAGACATCGGCACGCCGCAGAAAGCCCGTGTCGTTGATGTCGAAATCGGGAGAAAAGGCCTGCACACCGAGCTCCGCCTGCCAGCGCCCCGTACGTTTCCCCCACTCAACATCAGCCCCCCAACCGGTGCCGACACCTGTCTGGCTGCCAGCGACCTGGCCGGCGAATTCGTAGTCGTTGTCGTGGGTGTTCAGCTTCCAGTCCACACCACCCGACCAGGCATCGTTGCCGCGCCCACGCTGCAGTGACGTCGCCAGCAGACCAACATGAGAGTTACGTAGTACGTCTCGGATGAGGCGCGCTGTGAGGTAATTGCTCCGTGGCTCGATCAGCGCGTCGCGCTCGACACCGGCCGAATCGATGCGCGCGTGCTCCTGGGCCGTCACAGCCTCCATCAGTCCGAAGGAGGTACGCCCCAGCGTTCTACCGGTGAGCTTTACGGCACCAAGGACCGTCGTCGACTCGGGACGATGGCTCTCATTCCAGCCCGTGGGTCCAGACAGGTGGCCCGGCTGCCGCCCAACCCTTCGCGAGTAGAACAGGTTGATCGGCGTGCGAAACATCTGCGCCCCTTGGACGAAGAAGGGCCGCCGCTCCGACTGAAAGGTTTCGAAGACGGTAAGATTGAGCTCCGCCGGGTCCGCCTCGACCTGTCCGAAGTCGGGGTTGATGGTGGCGCTGATCGTAGCACTACGACCGAGCCCGTAGCGTAGATCTGCACCGACGCGACTGGACAGGTCGGTGTCGCGGCTGCCTCCTGGATAGTGGATGCCGCGACCGACTGAATAGGGCAGCAGCTCAAGGGCACGGGGCGGTGAGATGCCCTCAAGACCCTCGAGGTGACCAAAGCGGGACACCCAGCCTCGCGCGTTGCGTGGCACGCGAACCCAATAGGCAGTCTCATGCTTGCGTTGGATATAACGCACGAGGTTGACGCCCCAGGTGTGCCGCTTGGCAGCGTGAAATCGCAGGGCTTGGTAGGGAATCCGCCACTCGGCGCTCAGACCTTCCGCGTGGCTGGCGACCTGACCTTCCCACACGGCATCCCAGTTGACGTCAAAGCTGTCGCCGTTCTTGGTGACCTGGCCATCTCGCTGCACACCCGCCGCGGACAGCTCGAACATGTTGGCGCTCTGGTGGTCGTGATGTGTGTCGATCTCGATCCGGAACCGATCGGCGGCGTGGGTCCGGTCGCGGCGTGTCAGGTCATCGACGATTTGCGCCGGATCGCTGTAGTGCAAGACCATGGCCACGTAGAAAGCGTCATCATCATAGGCGAATTGCACGACGGTCTTTTCAGTGGCCGGCTCGCCGTCATCGGGATTGGCTTGGGTGAAGCCGGAGAACGAAGGGGCGCGGGCCCAGATGTCGTCGTCGAGACGACCATCGATACGTGGAGCAGCCGCCGTGATGCGTACCGCTCGCATGCTCTTGCTCGGATCGATGTCGGCCGGAGCATGGGCGTGAGTCAGGCTGGGCAACCCGAGAAGCAACACGAGACCCGTGAGACTGGCGACACGAGACACTTTAGATAGAAGACTCAACGGTAGTCGGTCCTTTTGAGAACGCAGGAGCGAGAGCCAGAAGAATGATCGCCCGCATGGATCAATGTCAAGCAACGAAGGTATGGGCCCTCCCGCCTGCTCACGGCTCGAGCTCATCGGCACGTCTTGCTCCCCGCTCATGCAGACACGTCCGGTGCATTCGATGCGTCGATGTGTTGATTGAGCAACTCCACCACATCCTGCAAACCGCGCCGCTGTGCCAGGTCAAGTGGCGTGTCACCATTGGCGTCGTCCAGCGTCGGGTCCGCGCCGGCCGCCAGCAGCCGCGCCAAGCTGTCGATGTTCCCGACGGCATGATGCAGCGGTGTCGTGTCTCGGTTTCCAGATGCCCGCATGTTCACGTCCGCTCCCGCGTCGATCAGCAGCTGCACAGACTGCGGGTTGCCCGCCACCCAGTGCAGGGTACCTCGGCCGTCGACAGCACTCGCGTTGCCACCGTTGTCGAGCATCAGTGCCAGGCAGGCCGACTCCTGGTTACCCCAGGCGGCGGCGAGCACGGCTTGGTCGGTGACCAGTGCGCCGTGCTCAATGAGTATCCGGCACGTCCCGGTGTCGTCGCGTCGGGCGGCCTCTTTCAAGGGGGCATTCAGGTTCGGGTCGGCCCCTGACTGTAGCAACAGCCTGAGGGTGTCGCGGCTTCTGACCCGGACGGCAAAGTCGATGGGCGTTTTGCCATCCCCGAGACGTTGGTTGGCTCGAGCTGGATCGTTCCGGAGGAGCTCGCCCAGTCGCGCCTCATCATTAAGAGCGGCGGCGGTGCATACATCGACCTCGACACCACGTGCGATCAGAGCCTCGACAAGCACACGACCGGCGCCGCGCATGCCGTCACGGGCATTCCTATTCAGCTGCTGTGCCCCCGCCTGCATCAGCGTGTACCCCTGGTCGTCTGTGCTCGACGACAAGTCGGGGGTATCGTCCACCATAGAGATGACCCGATCCGTCATCCCGCAAAGGACCATCAGCCAGGGAGTCGCCGGAGCGCCATACTCCGCCAGCAGGTCGAAGTGATTGATGCGGTCGTGGCTGGCAGCCGTCGACAGTGCCGCAATGCCCTGCTCGCCCGTCGCGTCCGCGCCCGCCTCCAGCAGCAGTCGCAGCTTCACCGGGTCGTCCTTGCTGGGGTCGGTCTGGCGCGCGCTGCCGATCCAGGCGGCGATGACGATCGACGTGCAGCAGCCCTGGTTTTCGTTGTAGCCCATGGCATCAGGATCGGCGCCATACTCGAGTAGAAGTCGGATGGCCTCGACGCCCTTCGGTGGTTCGCTGCGCGGCAGATCGAGGAGATTATTCGCTGCAAGATGAATGGCTGTCGAACTGTGAACCGTCAGTGATTCCCGCAAGGCAGCGTCGAGCGCCTCGCCTCGGAGTCCCACGACCTTGTCGTTGGCCCGAGCCTCAGTCAGCGCCGGATTCGCGTCGAGAATGGCGCGCAGCGCGTCCAGATCTCGCTCGCGGAAGGCATCGAAGTAGGCGACCAACTCGTCGTGGGAAAAGGCGGCGTTGGCCGACCGCACTTGAGCCGTGTTGGCGATGTGGCTCTCGAGCGCCTCGATCACGTCCTGCGCGCCGTCGCGCCGCGCCAGGTCCAGCGGTGTGTCGCCGTTGTCGTCACCCAACGTTGGATCCGCTCCGACAGCCAACAGCCGGGTCGTACTGTCGATATTCCCGATGGCATGGTGCAGTGGCGTGCTGTCTCTGTTTCCGGATGCCCGCATATTCACGTCTGCCCCGGCATCGATTAGCAACTGCACAGACTGCGGATTCTCTGCGGCTACCCAGTGCAAGGTTCCCCGGCCGTCGTTGGCACTCGGGTTCGCACCGTTGGCAAGCACCAGTTCCAGACAGGCAGGATCCTGGTTGCGCCAAGCGGCACTCAACATGACCCGGTCATTGACCGGCGCGCCGTGTTCGATCAGTAGCCGGCAACACTCGACGTCGTCCATGCGGGTCGCTCGAACGATGGCCTCCTCATCCGCATCCGCTCCGGCTTCAAGTAACAGCGCCAACGTATTGCTGCTGCCAGCAAGCACAGCCAGGTGAACAGCTGTCCTGCCGTCGACCGTGCGTTGACGAATCTGCTCTGGATCGGCCTGCAAGATCAGTTGCAGCAACTCGACGTCGTCCAGAGCCGACGCGGTGAAGACGTCGACCTCAGCTCCGCGTTCGATCAGGGCGACGGCCATTCGCCGGCCCTCCGTCTGTTCCGGCCCTTCATCGTATTGCATGCGCATCACCGCACCTTGCACCAGCAAGTAGCCCTCTTCGTTCTGGCGTGACAACCACGCAGGATCCTCGTCGACGAGGGCCAGCACGCGATCGGTCAGCCCGGCACGCACCAACATCCAGGGCGACGCCTGGGCGCCGTATTCGACGAGCAGATCGAAGTGGTTGATTCGATCGTGGCTGGCCGCCGTCGACAAGGCGGCGATACCCTGATCACCGCTCGCGTCTGCCCCCGCCTCCAACAGCAGTCGCAGCTTCTCCGGATCGTTCTTGTCGGGATCGGCGCCGCCGATCCAGGCAGCAATGACGATTGCCGTGCAGTGACCGGTGTTTTCGTTGAAGCCGACAGCATCAGGGTCGGCTCCGTACCCCAGCAACAGCTGGATGGCCTCGGCGCCGCGTGGCGGTTCGGTGCGCGGTAGGTCGAGGCGGTTATTGGCCGCCAGGTGAATGATGGTGGAGCTGCGAACCGTCAGTGGCTCGCGTAAGGCGGCGGCCAGACTCTCGCCACGGAGGTTGGCGACCTTGTCATTGATGCGGGTTTCAGTGAGCGCCGAGTTCGCCTGCAGACAGGTGCGCATGGCGTCGAGGTCGCGCTCTATGAAGGCAGTGAACCAGGTAGCCAGTTCATCGTGCGAGAACGCGTCGTTGGCATGTACGATTGCCAGCGCTGCCTCGACGCGAGGTCTGAGCATTGCCACCACCTCCTGGGCGCCATCTCTCTCGGCCAGATCCAGTGGTGTGTCACCGTTGGCGTCGGCCAGCGTCGGATCAGCGCCGGCCGCTAACAAACGTTGCGTACTGTCGGCATTGTTCGCAGCATGGTGCAGCGGCGTCGTCAGGGTTCCTCCTGGTGTCCGCATGTTGACGTCAGCCCCCGCATCGATCAGCAGCTGCACCGACTGTGGACTGGCCGCCACCCAGTGTAGGGGACCCCGGATGTCCGCGGCGTTGGGATTCCCGCCATTGGCCAGCACCAGTTCCAGGCAATCCGGATCCTGGTTGCGCCAGGCCGCCGCCAGTGTCACCTCGTCGGTGACCTGTGCTCCGTGTTCTATCAACAGCCGGCAGGCAACCGTGTAATCCATTCGCGCCGCCCATCGCAGCGCTTCCGTGTCAGCCTCAACCCCTGCCTCCAGCATTACGCGCAGCGCGTCATTGCTGCGCGCCTGCACCGCCATGTTCACGGCTGTGTTGCCGTCCTTCATCTGCTGGTGGGCTTGCTCAAGGTCAGCCTGGAGCAGCGACTGCAATCGCTCGACATCGTTCATGGCGGCAGCGCTGAATGCGTCGACCTCGGCGCCGCGCTCGATCATCGCGCCAGCCATCCGTCGTCCCGCTTCCGGCAGTCGTTCGAACCCGTCTGCCTTCATGCGTTTGGCAGCGGCCTGCAACAACGTGTAGCCATCATCGTCGGTTTGCGACAGGAGCGCTGGGTCCTCATCAATAAGAGCCACGACACGATCGCTCAGCCCGGCCTTCACCAGCATCCACGGCGACGCCTGCGCGCCGAACTCCTGTAGCAGGTCAAAGCGTTCTGTATTGTCGTGGCTGGCGCACGTCGACAGCGCCTCGACGCCTTGTTCGCCAGACACATCCGCCCCGGCTTCCAGCAGCAACTGCATCGTTTCGATGCCACCGTCCCAGCTGGCGATGACGATCGGCGCGCAGTGACCGTTGTTCCCGTCGAAGCCGATGGCATCTGGATCCGCGCCGTATTCTAGCAACAGGCGAATGACGTCATCCCCTCTTCGGTGCCCAGCCTGACGATCGTGATAGCTGAAAGACGCCTGATGAATCGCCGTCAGGGTGCGGTCTGTCAGGGGTTGATGCAGGGCATCAACAAAGGCCTCGCCGCGCAGGCTCATGGCCCCTTCATTGACCCGCGCTTCGGTGAGTGCAGGGTTTGCTTGGAGACACTGGCGCAGATTGTCGAGATCCCGATCGCGAACAGCGGCGAAGTAGGCAATCAGTTCTTCTCGGGAAAACGCCGCATTGGCATCCGAACTTGGCACGGAGTCGGCGTTCGCGTTGACATGGGCGACGTGGCTCTTCAGAGCTCGCCAACTCGAGAAGCCGTACTCGCGAGCAATGACGAGTTGCGCCTCCCCTGCGGTGATTTTGTCGGATGCTGCATCGCCGGCATCGAGATCAGTCAGTCGCGAAACATGGGCCCGCAACCGTCCGCTAGCTGCCGCATCACCTTGCTGGAAGGCTTTGCGCAGATCTTGAGCCTGGTACTTGAGATGATCGAGGTTGGGGCGAGACGGAAGCTGCTGCTGTGGGTCTGGGGTCGGCATACGACCCTCCTCTCATCGAGCCGCCTGGTGTCCGCGAAAAACAGGCTTGAAAGAAGGGTGTATGAAAGATGTGGTGGTGCAGTCGGTGGACTTCTGCCCTTTACGCGGACTCGAACGCGCCCGGAGCGCGTGTAGCCCGACGATAGGCCTCGTCGAAGGCAGAGTCAACCGAAACCTGGCACCACACATCACGCCTTTTTCAGGAACAGACAGTCCTTGCGCGCCACCTGCAGCGGCGTCTTGCCTGCTCGGTTTGGCAATCGCGCGTTCGCACCCAAAACGATCAGCAAACCGGGCCTACCACTTGCGGCCCGACCTGCCAGCGAAGACTTTTCAAGTCGCACTTCTTCTCACATGGCAACGGAGCAGCGCCAGATGACGTATTCCAAGACCGAGCCCGTACTGCTCGACGACGAGCAGGTACGCAGCTATATCACCGACGGCTACATCAAGCTCGACTATTCGGTACCCGCCGAGGTTCACGAGGCGATTGCCGTCAAACTCGACCGCATGCTGGAGCTCGGTCCGAATCTCGGCAACAATGTGCTCCCTCACGCGCCGGAGTTCCGGCACATTCTCAACGCCCCGGAGGTCCGGGGTGCGCTCATCAGCCTGCTGGGATCAGATTACATCGAGCATCCGCACCGGTATTGCCACAATATGGCGCCTTTCGACGAGGCGCCCGAGGACATCGTTGAGGCCGTGGGCAAGCGCGCTCACCAGGACTCGTACACGCCGATGGCGCGTCCTCGCCAGCACTACCCGCGATACGCCCGCATCATCTACTACCCACGTGATACACCGGTCCTGCACGGGCCGACCCATGTCACGCCGGGCACACAGTTCAACAAAAGAGTCACCGAGGAGGATCGGGCCACCGCGATGCCGATGGAGGGTCCCGCTGGTTCTTTGTGGATCACCCACTTCGACGTTGTCCACGCCGCCGGCGTCAACCTCTCTGACGCCACGAGACACATGATCAAGTTCATCTACATCCGCCGCACGGAGCCCCAGACCCCGTCATGGAACTGTGACAGCGAACGCTGGCAGAATCCCGGCACAGTGGAGGCAACCTATGACAACGAAGTCGCCTGGTCGCACATGTGGGACTGGATGTGCGGCAAGTCTGATCGGTGCGAGAGCTTTCGGTCGGCTGCTGCCAATGATGCCGATGTAACCGAACTGATCGGCGCTCTGAGCGACGACGACGTTCATGGTTCGCTGGCGGCGATCCGCCAACTGGCGGTGCCCAAACCTGCCGCAGCAGGCGAAGCCGTGTCCGCGTTGGCCGAGTTGCTCAACAAAGACCACCAGGCGGTGCGCGCCGCGGCGACCTACGCCCTTGCCACGATCGGCGAGGCCGCCATCGACCCTCTGATCGCGCGAGTGAAAGAGGCGGGAGCTGCCGGCTGGGAAGACGGTGCCCAGGCGATGTGGAATGAGGGAACGGTGCATTTGTTGGACGAGGCTCACGCCCTGGCCGGCATGGGTGCGCCGGCGGTTCCCGCACTGATCGACCTGCTCGACTCGCCAGACGAATGGACACGCATCAACGCCGCCTTCGCCCTGGGAGAGATGGAGTCAGCTGCGGCTGAAGCGGTGCCGGCCCTGACCCGCTGTCTCGATGATGATTCGCACCGCGTCGTGCGCACCGCGCTGGATTCGCTCGGGACCATCGGCGAGAATAGCGACCAGTATCTTCCACGCATGCGTCGCTTCCTCGTCGAGACCCAGACCTCATGGGATGAGGTCCTCACGGGCAAACGGGCTTGGTCAGCACGTGACCAGGTGCGCCTCAATGCGGCGACGGCGATGGCACGCCTCGGACCTGCAGCCGCGTCGGCGGAGGGCGAGTTGATCCATGCCCTCGAGGACCCGTGCGGATATGTCGGACTGCTAGCTACGGATGCCCTGCAGCACCTGGGTTCGGAGACGGCGAATCAAGCCGTGATGGATCTGGTCATGGCGCAGCGTTGGGATTCCTCGCTCTACCCGGAGAGGCCCTGGTGACTGTCCAGCCAGACTTTCTCCAATGACACCTTTTCACAACGGGAGCATTTGATGGCCATGTCGCCCATGGGCTCCATTGAGTCCTTTCTGGATTCCACCCCGCTGCTGACAGAGCCCACCGCCCTGCGCTCGCGCGCCAATGAACTGGGCTATCTGTTCTTCCCAGGTCTGTTGGCGACGGAGCCGATTCTCAGCGTGCGACGACAGATCCTGGAGATCTGCCAGAACCATGGTTGGATTCAGCCGGACACGAACATCGACGCGGGGATCGCCGTCGATGACGATGTCATCATCGAGTCCACAGGTGATCCGCGGTGGCAGGCGTTCTACAACGACGCGCAGAGATTGCGTGACTTCCACGCCCTGGCACTGAGCCAGCCCATCCTCGACACGCTCGCCGTCCTCTTCGGCGAACCGGTCCTCGCCCACCCACGCAACATCCTGCGAGTCATCTTTCCTCGTTCGGCGACGTACACCACGCCGCCGCATCAGGATCATTTCTACATCGGTGGCAGTCGCGACACATGGACCGGATGGTTCCCACTCGGCGACTGCAGCATAGAATTGGGGAGTCTGGCGATGGTGCCGGGCTCGCACTTGACGGGCTTCCACGATGTGCATGAGGCGAAGGGCGCTGGGGGTCGCGCGGTAGATGTTGACGCAGACAGTACGTGGGTTGGCGGCGATTTCGCCTGTGGCGATGTGCTGTTCCTACACAGTCTCGCTATTCATCAGGGACGTCCCAATGAAACGGACCGTCTGCGTCTTTCCTGCGACTTCCGCTACCAGCCGCGCAGCCATGAAGTACGCAGCGATTCGCTCACCCCCCACATGAATTGGCTCACGTGGGATGAAGTCTACGCGGGCTGGCGCCCCGACGATCCGTTGCGCTCCTATTGGGAGGCGTGGGATCTCGCAGTCGTGGATCGTCAAAGCTGAGGGCGGGCTGCATTCCTGCAACCCGCCCCAAGGTGGTAGAGTACCTGATCGTGCCAGACCCGATCGTGCCGGGGAGCCGGCTACTCGACTGTCGAAGTCTGCTCTCTCGCCTGCTCTTGGGCAATGACGGCCGCCACTTCTGACACATTGGCAACCCAGACCTCGTTCGCCGGATCGGCCGCGTAGGCGAGGAGCTCTCTCAGCATACCCAACCTAGTTCCCCAGCGTCCTTCCTCGCGAACACTGTGTCCAGCCAGGACCAGCCAGTTCTCATTGCGCTTTGCCCCCTCGATCATCCGGCGTACCCGAGAGAAATCCTCGCCATCCATGCGCATGGACATGACCTGTGCCGGGTCGAAATGGTCAGGCGCATTTGAGGTCTCATCCAACCAGCGCCTGCCTGTCTGAAAGATCTCTGCAACGAGCGGAACGTAGCTTCGCGTCTCGGTGCCGCGACCGACGAAGGTCTGGCCACAGGGATAGGCGTAGCTCGTAGGGCGAACGCCGACATATTCTTCGATTTCATCATTCGCCTGTTCGATCTCTTTACGTATCCGATCCAGATCGTAGTGCTCTAGAGCGACGCCCTCGTAGCGTGTCCAGACGAAGTTTCCCGTGCATGGATGACCCATCGAGTGATTGCCAATTTCGTGACCGGAGGCGATGGCTGCCTTCCACTGATCCAGGATGGCGGGCAGACTGTCGGGCTGCACGTAGAACGTTGCTTTCACATTGAAAGAATCAAGCAAAGGGACAGCGAGACTCATCTGACTTCGGCGGCCATCATCGAAGGTCAGGCTGACGGCTACTTTGGCGCCATTAGGCCATGGGAATCCTGAAGGATCCCTGTGCCGACTCACGGGCCGGTCTTCCGGCTTTTGTGCGAAGGTCGGCGCGGCGAGGGCCAGGAAGACCAAGGTCAGGATGAGGGTTGTTAGTTGCTGAGTTGGGCGAACGCTGAAAGTCACCGATTCTGAAATCGTCGACATGTCTGTTGGTCCTCTCGTGGGACAGGAAGGTCAACGTGCAGCTGTTTCTCGTCGATTTGAAACATCAGCCAGAGAGGGGAATCAGTCCAGTCTGGCAAAGATTTTCGAGCGCCATATCTGTCGTGTGTCAGCCATTGGCATCATCGGGAACGCGACCTGTATAGGTTGCGCGTGGACGGATCAGTGGCTCGCCGTACTGCTCGGTCGCATCTTTTCGTCCAACCTCCGAATACTGTGGCCCGGTACAGCGCTCCCGGCTGCCCTAGCGGACAGATGACTCGATCCCGTCGTAGTCAGGCCCTATCCAGGCCAGGGCGTGTCGTTTCTGACATACCGGCCGTCGGAGAAAGCCGAGAAGAAGTGCGGAACAAACGGATGGACAACCTGCTCCGCTGACTCGTCGCTCTGCAGACTGGTCTGCGCCGCGTACGTCATCTGCTCGCTGCCGTGAACCAGCACGTGGTACCACGCCTGGTAGCGATTGGGCTGACTGCGATTGGAGAAATACCAATCGTCGTCGGCCTGACAGGTCCGATCGAAGGCGACGACGACGCCACGGTAGCCGTATTTCCGGTGTTCGACGAGTTGGCCCGGCACGAACAGGGGCGCTGCTGTATCCGCTGACGGCTTTTCGTCAGCGTGATCTTCGTGCCCTTGAACTTCATCGCCTTGAACTTCGTCGCCATGATAGCGGTGAACGAGTTCCCTGACTTGCTGCAACTGCTCTTCGTCAGGTGGTTCAGAAAGTTCTAGCAGTCGGTCCTCGAGAGACGAACCGAAGGCGACGAGAGCCTTTGCGACGGCGCGTTGCACCCGTTCTGAGTCATCGTCGATCAAGCGCAATAGATGGGGAAGTTGCTCAACGTCAGACACTGGCCTGCCCTTCCTGAACAAGAGACTGATCTCATGGATCGACAAACCAACAGTACAGGGCCAGCATGACAAGTAGGGTCAGTGCCGTTGACGTGCTCAACTAACTCACTTCGCAGGCTTTCAACGAGATCGGCATGGCTACTCGCACGGTCTTAGAGCCCACCGTGACATTTGTCGCTCCGCGCCGTCGGTGAGAGGAGCGAGCGGGCATGACGTCTCCTCTATCACGCGAACACCACAAGAGGACCCAGTGACTCGACGCAGTTCAGTCGAGGCACGCCAGCTATACGATTCACCAAACAAACAAAGACCAGCAGGAACAAAGAGACGTAAGCCCCGAGCCCTCTCATCGACGTCGCGGAGCGACTGGGGTAGTCCTCCGCCCTACCGTCCGTAAACAGCCTGAATACAAGCCCTGATATACCCCGTCGCCAACGCGTGTCCGGCCCTCGACAGCGCATCATCTCCCGGAATCTGCGGCGTGTGGTCCATCATGAAGGGGCCCTCGAATCCGACATCCTTGTAGATCTGCATCGCCTTGAGCATGTCCACATCCCCTTCGTCGCAGAAGACCTCTTCAAAATACTTGCCGGTCCCTTTCACATTACGAAAGTGGACGTAGACGATTCGGCCCTGCGAGCCGATGCGTCGAATCCCTTCATACACATCGTCATGTTCCATCTCGGTAACGCACCCCTGACAGAACAACATGGCATTGGACTGACTCGGAGCGAGGGCAAAGATGCGCTCGTATTGATCCAGGGTAGACACGATGCGCGCTGCACCACCCATCGCCTCTGGAATCGGCGGATCAT